>Ga0123328_1000383_pt1 | contig 47057 bp, 37 predicted proteins | sample BioC12SIPDNA_2_FD_89702 | JGI IMG/M metagenome (GOLD analysis project Ga0123328, IMG submission 89702) | Anaerobic biogas reactor microbial communites from Washington, USA - Biogas_R1_A C12 SIP DNA | ecosystem: Engineered > Bioreactor > Anaerobic > Unclassified | place: Washington, USA...
AACCGACGAATTTTGAACAAAAAATTATTAAATTCAAAAAAACATTTCCCTTCTTCCCCCGTCCTGCTTATGGAAAGACAAAGAATTTCAAGTATTTCTCCGAAAATCCGTGATCTTTCAGGCCGTTTTTTTCAGGAACCCCGAGTGGCGGATACCGTCACCCGTGCCGGTTATTTCACCGACACGGCACAGGACTTGCTTAATCATACTCAATTATTCTTTGGGAAACAGTTATAAATTCAAAAGGTTGTTCCGAGCTTCGAAGGCAGAAAGATCGTCTTGCCGATTTTTTTGTTGTTTTTGCCGGTTTCGGCATCGGGGAATTCGGCGCGGTGCGGTTTCTCCAGCCAATATCGGGCCGGCGGTCCGCCTCACCGGGGAAAACCTGTTGGATAGAGAAAAACAACGTTTGCTTCCAGGCCGTTCCGGAGCGAAAAAGGTCACAGGGTCGCCGGAATTGATCCGGCTCCGGAGTCGCCGCGGAGAATCATCGAGATGCGAAGAAGGCCAAAATTTTGACAGGAGAGAAGCCGATGGCCCGTCTCAGAGCTCTTCCCCGCGCCCCAAGCCGGTCAGGTTTTCAGCCCATAACTGATAACGATGTCAAAAAATTGGACATAAAGCTAAAGTTCACATTCCAGCCGCCGTTGATCTTTAAAAAACTCTTTTAGAAAAACCGAAACAGAGATTCCAGGTAATTGCCGGTAGAGCTGTATTCGAAGGCATTGTGGATTTATAATTTAATAAAAATTTTTTAATTCTTTGTGGGCAACGGTCCCCGCGGCCGGCGGCTCCGAAATCGACCCTCAGCACTGAATCGAGGAGGTAACCATGGCTTATAACATGTCAATTGGCGGTATCACCTGTTACTGGAAAAACCCTTCCCTGTTTTGCCTTGTCCTGGCGGCCGGCCTGCTTTTCATACTGGTCCCCTCTACCGCATCGGCCAACGGCCTGCGCGAGGATCGGCCCTGGCAGTTCCAGTCTTCGGCCGACCGGGTCAACAAGGGCGCGGTGCTCGACCTCATCCTCAAGGAAAAGGCGGGCATGTACAAGGGCGCCAAATACACCACCAACATCACCAACCACACAACCTACGACATCGCCGGGCCCTATATCGACTGCAACATGACCTCCCAGGCCCTGGGCAACCAGGGGAGTGTCAGCCAGGATGCGCCCATGGGCTCGCCCACCATCGGGGTCAGCTCCTCCACCTCATCCTCGGCCACCGGCAACAGCGGCTCAAGCAGCCTCACCTCGAGCGGCGGCGGCACCTCCCAGATGGGCCTGGTCGCCCGCAGCGCGGACGGCCAGACGGTCAACAACGAGGTGCAACCGGGCAGCCCCGGCGTCGTCGGTCCGGTCAACACGAATCAAACCAACGACGGCAGCACCCAGAGTTCGGCCGCCTCCGGCAACACCTTTGATTCCAACGTCTCCGGGGTTTCGGCAACGGGAGGAGGCGCCAGCGTCAGCCTCAACTCCTCCCAGTCCCTGGCCGGCAGTCCGGTCTCCTCGGCCATTACCGACAGTTCCGTCTGCAACTTCAACGTGGTTTCGGGAAGCGACGGCTCACCCATCAACAGTGGAGGTAGTTCCCGATGAAAGTGATTCTGGCCGCAATCTGTCTGTTCCTGGTGAGCGGATGCGCCACCATCAAACTGGAAAAGGTCGGCGCCGGCGAAGCGCCGGTAGTCGTCGGCCCCGCCGTCCGCCACAACCGGACGCCTTTGGAAGAAGCCATGGTCTGCTACAACCGCAAGCTCGTCGACAGCGACCTTCTGCGGGGGCGCAAACTGCAGATCGCCATCGGCGAGATCAAGGACTATACCGGCAAGGTCTCCGATGTCGAGGGTTATGTGATCACCCAGGGCGCCGCCCTGATGCTCTTCTCCAGCCTCTACAAGCTGAGGGATGCGGTGAACCTTCATGACCGCTTCGATACCCGTGTCACCGATCTCGAACTCCGTTGGATCGGCCTGAAACAGCTCGGCGACGGCAAGACCTACGATGTCAACGGCCAGCGGGTTCCGTGGGTTCCCTATTACGGCGGCTCGGTCAAAAAATCCGATTTCACCATTCTCGGCGGCATCACCGAGCTGAATCACAATATCCAGTCCGGCGGCGCCGAATTCCGCGTCAACCAGGTCGGCCCGGCGGCCCGCGTCTACACCATGAGCGTGGCCGCCGATCTGCGCCTGGTCAACACGGAGACCCTGGAGGTCGTTTCCGCCGTCAGCATGCAGAAGCAATTCACCGGCTTCGAAGTCGGCGCCGAGGTTTTCCGGTTTTTCACCGTCAGCGGCGGCAGGGAGCTCTTCGACGTCAATGTCGGCAACAAAAGCCAGGAGCCGCTTCACCTGGGGGTGAGGGCCATCCTCGAGGAAGCCGCCCTGTTCCTGATCGCCGACGCCACGGGGATTTCCTATAACGAATGCATGCCGGCAACCTGGGGATACAAACCCGAAACACCGAAAAAGGAGGAGGATAAGGAAAACGATGAAGGGTGAAATGGAATGGCTGAGTGATTTTTTAAAAACACAATGGAGGCACACATGACACAAGCGAAAGAAAAGAAGAAAAGACGTTTGTCCCGGTGGGACGGACAAAGAGGGACGGCTCTGCTCTGCCTGCTCCTGCTCCTGGGGTGGAGCGCCGGGCCGCTGCAGGCCGCGGTGACGGTAACCACCCTTCCCTTGGTTACGACCGTCAGCGCCACCAGCATTATAAATGACAACAACCAATCTAACCTGTCGACAGGGTTCACGGCCATAAACCAGGCCGCCGTTCCGGTGAATGTCGCCGCGACCGGCGTGGTCAGCTCGGCAGTGGACGACAACGCTCTTTACTCCCGGATCCTGGCCAACGTTTCCACCTTGTCGACGGACCTCGGCTTGGTCTCGGGCAACGCCCCCGGCAGCGCCCTGGCCTCGGTCAATGCCCAGTCGAATATTTCCGTTACCGCCCATGCCGAGGTCAACGGCTCCAGCGTGACCTCCACTCTCACCAATCCCGGTGCCGGCTCCGCGGCCTCCCTTGCCGGCAACAGCATCGCGGCGGAAACCAGCCTCAACACCACGGAGCAGACCGTGCAGGGAGCCATCGACACGACTTTCGACAGCAGCCATGCCGGCCGCGCCACGGTGGCGGCCACCTCACCCCTTGTGGATGGGGATGGGGGGATTTTCGCCGGCTCGGCCCAGTTCAACTTATCTGTTACCCCCATTGCCAATGAATCGAACTTCGCCGAGGTTTCGGGAAACAGCATCGCCCTGACCGTCGGCGGCACCCTGGGCGACAGCCTCTCCCTGGAAGCCGACGCCAACAGCATCAGCGCCGCCTTTACCGGCAACAACGCCAAAAACCTGCTGGCGGTGGAAACCGGCGGCGCCACCGCCCTGACCTCCTCGGCGGGGATCGCCAACCTGCAGGTCAACGACGGCGTTGCCGCAACCGACAGCGCCCTGACGGCAGAGTCCGCCATCGCGGCTTCGGTCCTGGACAACCCGCTGCTGACCAGCAGCCTGAGCTTCGAAGGCAACCAGATCAAGGCCTCGGCCACCGGCAGCGTGGCCGACAACCGGCTGACGGTGGAAGCGGGGTTGAACGTCGACGCCGACGGCGACCAGCAAAACCGGCTTGATTTTACCCCGGGTTCTGAAAGCTCGGTTACCAGGGGTGGCTTGTTTTTGAACAACATGCAACTCGCCGACGGTTCTCCTGTCAGTGCCACGGCAACGGATCCCGCGGCCGGCGCCGCTCTGAGCGTCGACAGCCGCGGCCTTATCGATTCCACCCTTCACGCGGACGGCAACAGCTTTGAAGCGATCGCCCTGGGCAACGACGCCTACAGCAGCATCCTGGTCGGCGGCGCCACCAGCTTCACCGGCGCCGTGGCCGCTTCCAACCTGCAGGGGATCACTGACAGTCCGGTGACAGCCACCGCCTCCGCCGGTACCCTGGCGGTAAATCTGGGCGGCAGCGCTGTGAGTGGAGGAACGACTGCGGTGGATAATGTCACCGGCTCCACTATTTCGGTCAACGACAACACCGTCAGCGCCCTGGCGGTGGGCAACCGGGATCCCTTGCTGGTAAGCGTCACCGGCACAGCGGTCAACGATGCACAGAATCGCCTTGTCAACCTTCGCGTCATCAATGCCGACCAGGATCTGGCATCGACCGCCGCCATTTCCGCCATCAGCAGCCAGATGGCCTCAGGCAGCAATGTCACCGCGTCCAACACCGGCGCCGGGATCAACCTGATTGTTGCCGCCTACCCCACCCCCGGTATAGCCGGCGCTCAGGTGAACACCTCGACTCTGAACCAATCGGGCAACAGCCTGACCTCCCTGGCCAACATCAATGAAGGACTGGTGGCCGTGGGCATCTCCGCCACCAACCTCGATGCCTCCTCCGCGGCGGCTTCCGTGCAGAATGCCGCCGATTCTGATTCCTCGGCGACGACCTCGGGTAAAATCCTCACCGGTGTCAATGCCCGCCAGCTTGTTTCCGGCTCTCCAGAGGTCAACAACAACCTCTCGATCCTGGTGGGGGACAACACCATCGCTTCCACTGCCGGTGGCAACCTGAACGCCACCGCCCTGGATGTGGCGGCGGATACCACCCTGGCCGTCACCGGTGCGATCGACAGGAATGGCGCTTCAAGCACAGTGCTGGAGCTCTCCTCCGCTCCGGACACCAACCGGATGATTGCGGAGATGGCCATACTCACCGACCAACGGTTGGCTGACAATCTTATCTCCGCGACTACCCAATACAGCCAGATTGGCAGTGTCGTTCGCCGCTCCGGATTTGCCATCAGCGACAGCCAATTGACGGTGGAAGACAATCAGGTTACGGCCACCGCCCGGGGCAACCTGACCAGCAACAGTCTCGATTTTTCGGCCCTTTCCATCGACCTGTCCGGCGCTGAAGCCGGAGGCCAACCCGCCGGCACCAATCTGGCGGCCATGGGCGCAGTCCAGGCTATCGGAGCGGGCAGCAGTGTAACAGCGACCATTGAGGCGCAGACTTACGGCATCAACAGCCCGGACCATGAAATCATTGGCAAGGTTGCCGGCGGTGGCGACTTGACCAATGTCGCTCTTTCCGTGGACAACAACGCCGCCATCGCCGCCGCCCACGGCAACAGGGCGACCAGCCGTCTCAGCGGCTCCGGCGGCGCCTTGTCAGCGGACGCTCCGGGCGATCTCTATGGGGTTCTCGCAATGCTGGACGAGGTGTGGGTGACCGATACCGCCCTGGCCAACGCCGTGGTGCAGGTCAATGCCGGCACGGTTGCCGCCAATCTGGGCACCGGCGGACAATACCAGATTACCGGCATTTTGAATGTCGGAAGCGACACCGATATAACCAACAGTACCCTTTCGGTGGATGACAACCGGGTCCTCGCCCTGGCTACCGGCTCCAACGCCGTGGCCGACACGACGCTGGCCTTCACCACCCTGGAAAGCTCGGCGGCCACCGCCGTGCAACAGATTCAGACCGGGGCCACCATCGCCTCCGTCGGCGGTAGTGGGGGAGGGGTCGAGATCAACGCCCTCACCCACACCCAGGTTGAAGCCAACCTGATCAACAGCACCATCAGCGCCTCAGGCAACAGTGCCGGCGCCCAGGCCACCGGCGCGACTTCCGCCGCCGGCCTGACCGCGGGCGGCGAGGATACTGTCACACTGGCTTCCGGCTACAGCAATACCGCCGCCGCGCCTTCCGCGACCTTCAACCTTGACACGGGCGCGACGACCCTTTCCGCCGATTACATGGTCGGCATGCAGCAGGTAATCGTCGGCTGGACCAGCGCTTCGGCCCATGACCTGTCGGTCTATGTCCAGGGCGGCAACCTGGCCGGCGGCAGCCTGACGGCCGACGGCAACTTCCTCACGGCCCAGGCCACCGGCGGCAGTTCGACCGGGAACCTGACCCTGGCCGCCAGCGACATGACCGCCGCCGGCGTGAGCGCCAATACGGTCAACGGTGCCCTCGTCAGCGAGCAGTTCCTGGCCGGCCCGGTCTTGGCCACCCTGAGCGCTGCCGATGTCAGCGCCACCGTCGTCGACCTGACCACCGCCGCCACCGGCACCAACAACGCCGAAGCCGTCTCCGTGGACGGCAACACCCTGCTGGCAGCCGGCACAGGTCTGAACTCGGTCAACAACCTGACCACCGCCGCCGGCACCAGCGTGGCCGGGGGCGCCGCCGAACCGGTTCTTGTAACTGACCTGCTCGCCGCTGGGGCTATCGGCAACGTGGATCGGCTGATCGTCTCCTTCCAGGATGTCCAGGCCGGAGGCGCCGTCACTGTCAGTGCCAGCGTCACCGGCGTCGCGGCGGCGGTAAGCAGCAGCGTCAACGGCGATTCCCTCACCGTGGACGGCAACAAGCTGCTCGCCCAGGGCACCGGCGCCGCCAGTTCCAACACCCTGGCGACCAGTGCCGGCACCGCCATCAGCGACCTGACCCAGGCCATCGTCGCCGGCCAGGATCTGGATGGGGCCGTGACGGTCTCCAACAGTACCTCGGCGGCGACCCTCGACATCTCGGGCACCAGCACCGACGCCAGCCTATCGGTATCCAATAACCAGTTCGGCGCCGCCGCCACCGGCCTGACCGGAGCTAACACGATGTCCCTGGCCGCGCCCGCCTCGATCAGCGACACCATCGGTTCACTCTACACCCACGACATCGCCTCGGTGCAGCTGGTCAACGCTCCCGTCACCGCAAACCTCTCCACCAGCGAAGCGAGGTTGTATATTCTCGGCGGCGATGTCACCGGCAGCGCATTGAAAGTGGACGGCAACCTCCAGGACGCTGCCGCGCAAGGAGCAACCAACGCCAATACCCTGACCGCAGAAAGCGGCGCCATCAGCGACGTCGGTTTCCAGATCGGCGCCTATCAGTACAGCGAGGATCCGGTAATCGCCAGCAACTTGATAAGCCGGATTGCATTGGATATCAATGACGGCGCGGCCACAGGCGCCAGCCTGTCCCTGTCCGGCAACGGCATCAGCGCCACTGCCGGCAACCTCAACGGCGTCAATACGCTGTCCGTCGATTCCCTCACCGCCAACACCGGCGATACCGCCGTCATCGACTTCGTGACGATGACGCTGGCCGGCGGCCGGGCCGAGGCGGATCGCACCATCGCCAGTATTCAGGATGTCACGGCAGGCGGGGATGTCGAAGCTGTTGTTAATAGCCCACACATGATCATTAATGTTTGGGATGAACTGCAGGGAAACAGCTCAGCCTACCTGACCGGCAACAGCATCGCCGCCACGGCCACGGTGGCCAACAGCGACAATACCCTGAACAACAGTGCCGAAACCTTCCTCAACTCGTCGTCCCTCATCGCCAGCTATCAGGCTTCCTTGGCGGACGCCACGGCCTCCGTCGATGGCGCCTGGCTCAACATCCACGTCGATTACCCGATCAACGACTCCAAGGCGGATCTTTCCGACAACCGGGTGACCGCCACCGCCACCGGCCTGACCGCCGCCAACACCCTAGAGGTGGCGGCCGGTTCGATCGCCGGGACGATGGTCAATCTGCCCGCGGGCGGCATCGTTGCCGTGCCGTTGGCCCAGGATATGGACGGCTTTTCCGCCATCGGCAGCGACCAGTCCATAATCGGAGACATCAGCGCGACGATTCGTTTTGCTGACTTGGGCGTGTATGCCGATGATTATGACTACTCGACGGTTCATGTGGACGATAATCTGGTTCAGGCTTCGGCGACCCAGGCGTCCGCCGGCAACTCCCTGACCCAGGCGGCGGAAACCGCCATGGTCGATGCCCCGGCCCTGCTGGCCGCGGCCCAGGCGGTCTCCGGCAGCGCTTATGCTGAGATCTCCGACGGATGGATCATGGCCTATGCCTATGAAGGTATCGACGGCTCTACCGTCACGGCAGACGGCAACCGCGTGATCGCGTCGGCCATGGGCGGCACGCTCACCAACACCCTGGAGGCGACGGCCGGAACGATGGCGGGCAGCGATCCCATGGGGCAGATCACCGCCGCCACCGCCGCCACCGATCTTCGCGGCTTCTCCTTGCTGAGCAGCGCGCAGACCGTGACGGGTGACCTGAACGCAAGGATTCTAGACTCCGCAGGGATGGGCGCTTCCGTTTATGACAATGTCTCGAATTCGACGATCCACGTCGACGACAACCGGGTCCAGGCCGCCTCGACCATGGCTTCGGCCACCAACACCCTCATGCAACTGGCCGACACTTCCATGGCCGACGCGCCGGCCCTGCTGAGCGCCTCCCAGAACCTGACCGGTTCTTCTTCCGCCACCGTCGATGCCTGGGTCTGGATCGGCACCTATCTTGATTATGGTGATCTGTCCGCCTCCAACCTGACGGCCGACCGCAACAGCATCCAGGCCGTGGCCACCGGCGGCACCCTGACCAACTATGTCGATCCGGGCGCGGGGACGAGTATCGTGGCGCAACCGCTGGCGCAGCAAAAGCCGGATCCCAGTGTCGGCACAATGGAAAACCGGTTTGACGGCACCTACGGGTTGTCCAGCCGGCAAAACTCTTTCGCTGATGTCACTGCTTCCATCGGCGGTGAGTACATCGAGATCAACCTTGAGTTGGCAGACGGGAGTGTTTTCGGCAACAGCGCCCTGAGCGTCAGCGACAACAGCATCCGCAGCCTGGCCACCAACCTTTCCGCCAGCAACACTCTGGTGACCGCGGCGGGAACGGCTCTGGACGATATCCGCTCCGGCGTGCTGAGCTACCAGGAAGTGACCGGAGCGACCAGCGCCACGGTATTATACGCCGACGTTTGGGCGGGTGCTTCCGGCGACCTCTCCGGCACCGCTTCAGTGGACCGCAACCGGATCGCGGCCGTGGCCACCGGCGGCACCGTCAGCAACGCCCTGGACGTATCGGGGATGACCATCAGCGGCAGCCCGGCTGGTGCCAACAGCTCACTGACAACCACTTCAATAGTTTCTCCCGCGGCGGTTTCCGGTGACGAAAGCCACAACAGCCTGCTCAATGTACAGACCCGCAGTGGCTCTGTGGACGCTCGGATGAACGACACTGACGGCAATCTGGCGGTTTCTGCTTCTTTTGCCAACGTTACCGGCAACGTCGGTGTCAGCAACAACCTGATGGCCGCCCAGGCCCGCGGCCTGGAAGCGGACAACAGCCTGAAAATCGCCTCCCTGACCCAGATCGACGGCGGCAGCACGGCCCTCGGCAGCGTGCAGGCCGGCGGTTCCGCAGCGGTGACCGCTTCGGTCACCGGCTCCCCGAATGGAACTTCCGGTTTCTTCCTCTATTCGAGTGGAGATTTCCAGGGAACCGCCAAACTGGACGGCAACACGGTTCAGGCCGCGGCCACCGCCAACCTGGCCGTCAACAGCCTGAACGCCTCGGCGGGCACCCAAATCCTCAACATGGGTTCCGAGACGACCACCTCCATTGGCGTCCCGATCAGCGCGGCAACGGCCGGGCTGGCCCTGCAGAACACCCAGTCGGGATCGGCGCCGGTCACCGCGACGGTCAACAATGTCGCTGTCTTAACCAGCCTGGGCACCCTCAACGGCACCGCCGGCGTGAACAATAACACCGTCCTCGCCCAGTCCAGGGGGCAGGCAGCCCAGAACAGCCTGGCCCTCAACGCCGGCACCACCCTGAACGCCTCGGCCTCCCTGGTCAATTCCCAAATCAACGCCGGGCCTGTCGGTTCCAGTATCACCGGGGTCGGCGTCGGCCTGACCGCGGGCTCGGTCACCGGCGCCAGTTCGGTCGGCAACAACACCGTCCAGGCCAGCGGCACCGCCAACCTGGCCATCAACAGCATGGACATCACAGGCGGCACCCTGGCCGCCGCCACCGGCGGCAGCACCGGCGCCCTGACCGCCACCGCCGATTACGTGGCTCTCAACCATCAGAACAATCTGGGTGATGTCTCAACCAGCGTAAACGGAGCGGCAATCGCTCTCGCCAACAACTCGACCAGCGGCTCCGCCAGCGTTCTCAACAACGCCATCCTCGCCGACGCCACCGGCAACAGTGCCATCAACCGCATTACCCTCAGCACTCCCGGAACCGCCACGGCGGATGTCGCCTTCAACGGCTTCCAGAACAACATCGGCGCCTCCGTCAGCAGCAGCATCAGCGGCGCCTCAATCAGCCTGTCCACCACGGGCGTCGGTTCCTTCAGGACCAGCGGCAACCGGATCGGCGCCACCGCCACCGGCAACGCCTCGGTCAGTTCCATCAGCACCAGAAGTTCCGGCCTGTAACCCAGCGGCACGGGCGGCGGCTGCGGCCGCCGCCTGCGGCAAACACCTCCATGGGGACAGGGCTTCGGCCCTGTCCCCATATTTCCATCCGTTGCCCCGATGGGCACCCGGCAGAAGCAATGCTCTTGCAAATGTTTTCAAAAAAGTTCAATCTTTATCAGCCACAGCAGCCGTCGGAAAGGATTCAGCGGCGCAAAAGTTGGTGAATCCTTTCCGGTTCTTATCGATCAAAACCAGAGGGAGGAAATGATGATGAAGCGTCTTTTGGCAGCCGCCGTCCTGACATTGGTTTGTACCTTCAACCCCATGGCGTCACAGGCCGCCGACGGGGAAGGAAAGTACGCCGTGCGCGGCGCCGGCTCCACCCCATGCCGGCAACTGGCGGCGGCCATCGACTCCAAGGATGCCAACGTGCGCCGCGATGCCGTACTTCTCTATGCCAGTTGGCTGAACGGATACCTGAGTTACGTCAATAGGGTCGAAAAGGAAACCTACGACATCGTTCCCCTGACTGACAGCGCCCATTTGCTGGCGGTGGTCGTAGGCCAGTGCCGCCAGAACCCCGACGCTCTGGTCGAAACCGTCTCGGCGCAGGTCATCGCGGTTCTGGCCAAGGCCAAAATCGCCGCCGAATCGCCCCTGGTCGAATTGAAAGTCGGCGACCAGAAAGGAAATTTCCGCCAGGCTACCTTGATGGCCCTGCAGGAAAAGCTGATTGAAAAGCGCTACCTCAAAGGAAAGGCGGATGGTTTTTTCGGCGGCCAGAGCCAGCAGGCCCTGCGCGCTTTCCAGAAGGCGAAGAAACTCAGGGAAAGCGGGTTTCCCGACACCGAGACCCTGATGCGGGCGCTGTTGAAGTAGGCCGCACCCGCAATCGATTTGAAAGCCGCTGTCCCCGATGGGAACGGCGGCTTTTTTGGTGTCGGCGGTGGCTGCGGAAACCGGCCCTTTGGGAAAGGCGACCAGACCCCCTTGTTCAATGGTGGTGTTGCCCCTGTTCTCCCGCCAGCATCGCCGAGAGGGGTTTGCCGGCCTGATAATCCTTCCAGAAGGGCGAGATGTCGCGGATGCGCTGAATGACCGGCGGCAGGTGCTCGATGACGTGGTCCACATCCGCGTCGCTGTTGTAGATGCTGAGGCTGAAACGGATCGAGCCGTGGGCGGCGGTGAAGGGAACGCCCATGGCGCGCAGCACATGGGACGGCTCCAGGGAACCGGAGGTGCAGGCCGACCCGGAGGAGGCGCATATGCCGACGGCATCCATCATCAGCAGGATCGATTCTCCTTCCACGTATTCGAAGCTGATGCTGGTGGTGTTGGGTAGCCGCTCTTTTTCTGCGCCGTTGCGGATGGCGTTGGGGATCCTGGTCAAAAGTTCCCGTTCCAGGCGGTCGCGGAGCGCTTTGACCCGGCCGTTTTCCTCCTCCATGTGGTTCATGGCCCGTTCCGCGGCCTTGCCCAAGGCGACGATATAGGGGACGTTTTCCGTCCCGCCGCGCTTGCCCGACTCCTGATGGCCGCCGATGACGAAGGGGGTGAAACGCGTCCCCTTGCGGATGTAGAGGGCGCCGATCCCCTTGGGCGCATGGAGCTTGTGGCCGGAAAGGGAGAGCATATCCACCGGCGTCCTTTTCATGTCCAGGGGGATCTTGCCGACGGCCTGGACGGCGTCGCTGTGGAAGGGGATGCCCCGCTCCTTGACCAGGGCGGCGATCGCGTCGAGGGGAAAGAGGACGCCGGTCTCGTTGTTGGCGGCCATGATGCTGACCAGAGCGGTGTCCTCGTCGAGGGCGTCGCGCAGTTCTTCGAGATCGAGCCGCCCTTCCCCGTCCACCCCCAGTTCGGTGACCCGGTAGCCGCGGGCGCGCAGGTAGTGGCCGACGTTGAGCACCGCCGGATGCTCGACCCGGGTCATGATGAAATGCTTCTTGTCGGGATAGGATTGAAGCGTCCCCATGATGGCGGCGTTGTCGCTCTCGGTGCCGCAACTGGTGAAGAGGATTTCACAGGGCTCGGCGTTGATCAGGGCGGCGACCCGTTCCCTGGCTTCGCGGACATGACGGGCGACCCGCCCGCCGAAGGAGTGCATGCTCGACGGGTTGCCGTAGGCGTCGCTGAAAAAGGGGAGCATCGCCTCGACCACTTCGGGAGCCGTGCGCGTGGTGGCGTTGTTGTCCAGATAGACGATCCTCATGGCTTCACCTCCTCGACGACGATGTCGGGGTGGACGAATTCCTTGAGCTTGGCCTCGACATATTTCTTCAGGGTGACGTCGGACATGGGGCAGAAGGAACAGGTCCCCCGCAGCGCGACATAGACCGTGTTGCCGTCGATATCGACCAGCTCGAGATCACCGCCGTCGGCGCGCATCGGCGGAATGACCTCGCGCTCCAGGGTCTCTTCGATGAGGCGGATTTTCTGCAGATTGCTGAGTTTTTTCGGCGCTTCCGGTGAGGCCTTGGGTTTTTCGGCGGCTTCCTTCTCCCAGAGCTTTTTCAGCAGCGCCTCGATCTTGGGATGACACCCCTGGCAGCCGCCGCCGGCCTTGGTGTAATGGGTGACCTCGGCCACCGTGGTCAGTTTGTTCTCGCGAGCGACCCGCTCGATCTCCTTGTCGGTAATGCCGAAGCACTTGCAGACGATCTCGTACTCCTGCTTGCCGGCCTTTTCGCCGCGGTAATTGGCGATGGCCGCTTCCAGTGCCTCCATGCCCATCACCGAGCAGTGCATCTTCTCCTCGGGCAGGCCGCCGAGATAGGCGGCGATATCCTTATTGGTGATGCGCGCCGCCTCGTCCAGGGTTTTCCCTTTGATCATCTCGGTCAGTACCGAGGAAGACGCGATGGCGCTGGCGCAGCCGAAGGTCTGGAACTTGGCCTCTTTGATGCGCCCCTGTTCATCGAGTTTGAAGGTCAGGCGCAGGGCGTCGCCGCAGGCAAGGGATCCGACCTCGCCGATGCCGTCGGGATTTTCCACCTCGCCGACGTTGCGCGGGTGGGTGAAATGGTCCATGACTTTTTCCGTGTATTCCCACATGATTTCTCCTCGCCGTCATTGACCGGCAGCCGGCAACCGGCCGCGAATGACTGGATTTTTTTAGGGTGAACAGATGCAAAACTTCCCTAATTCTAACACAAGGAAGTGAGCTCGAAGGAAGGAGCGGTCCGGAAGGCGATATTTCTATTGTTGGGAAGATTCCGGCGGCGAAGAGGCGTTTTTGAGCAGACGGAAGATTTCACGGAAGGCTCGCTTGTCCTGGCTGGTATGGACGGAAGCGGCCAGGCGCGACAGCAGATGCCGATCGGCGGCGGGATAAAGCCTGCCGACCTCCGCCAGCGCCGCGGCGCAGGCCTCCTTGTCGCAGAGCCGGTCGCGGAGGGTTTCCAACTGCTGAAAACGCTTCTGCTCCTCATGGTGGCGCTCGTCATTGCCGTCGAGGAATTCCTGAAGCTTGGCCGTCCACTCCGGTTTGCTCCGCATCAGTGCGGCCAGATGCTTGATCTGGCGCTTGCGGGCGCCATGTCCGGCGGCTTTGGCGACCAGCCGCAACTCGACGGCGACATCTTCCGGCGGTGAGAGGCGGGAAAGCTGCGCGGAGAAAAGCCCGGTGAGCCGCTCCGCCAGCTCCTCCACCGCCTTGGCGGCCCGCTTCAGGGCCGAGCGGCTCGGTACGGAACCATCACTGGTCATATCGTCTCGGGACATGGGACCCTTTCATCATCGGTATTAAAACCGCCGTTGCCCGTTTCCGGATCCGGTTTACGGTTCGATGGGGTTGATGAAGACTTCACGGGGTTTGCTGGTGCCGTCGGAAGGACCGACGATGCCTTCCTTTTCCATCTGCTCGATCATGCGCGCGGCGCGGTTGTAGCCGACCCGCAGATGGCGCTGCAGCATGGAGATGGACGCCTGGCGGGTGCGGGCCACGAGGGCCAGCGCCTCATCCCACTTCTCGTCGTAATCGGCGTCGCCGTTGAGGGCATCACCGTCACCGTTTTCGTAGGCGTTGAGGATCGATTCGTCGTAGTCCGGCTCTCCCTGTTTTTTGAGAAAAGCGACCACCCGCTCAACCTCCCGCTCAGAGACATAGGCGCCGTGAATCCTTTTGAGGATGCTGCTGCCGGGAGGGCGGAAAAGCATGTCCCCGTTGCCGAGGAGCGATTCGGCCCCCATGATGTCCAGAATGGTGCGCGAGTCGGTGCGGGAGACGACCTTGAAGGAGATGCGGGTGGGGATATTGGCCTTGATCAGGCCGGTGATCACGTCGACGCTGGGGCGCTGCGTGGCCAGGATCAGATGGATGCCGGCGGCGCGGGCCATCTGGGCCAGCCGCGTGATCGACTCCTCGATCTCCCGTCCCGCCACCATCATCAGGTCGGCCAGTTCGTCGACCATGATGACGATATAGGGAAGGTGGCCATGCTCCAGTTTCTCCTCGCCCTGGTCCGTCAGCGGCAGTTGGCCGTCCTCATCCGCCGCGGGAATGGAGATTTCCCCTTCCTCCAGGGGTGTCTTCTCGGCAACCGGCGGTTCGAGGGCAATCTTCTTGTTGTAGCCTTCGATGTTGCGCACCTGTTTGTCGCTCAACAGCCGGTAGCGCCGCTCCATCTCCCGCAGCGCCCAGTTGAGGGCCAGTCCCGCCTTTTTCGGATCGGTGACCACCGGCAGCAGCAGATGGGGTATCCCTTCATAGATGGAGAGCTCGAGGCGCTTGGGGTCGACCATGATGAGGCGCACATCCTCCGGCGCCGCCCGGTAAAGCAGGGACAGGATCATGGTGTTGATGGACACTGATTTGCCGCTGCCGGTGGCCCCCGCCACCAGCAGGTGAGGCATCTGCGCCAGATCGGCGACCAGGGTGCGCCCGAAGATGTCCTTGCCCAGGGCCATCGGCAGCTTGCCGTCGCAGTTCTGGAATTCCTCGGCTTCGAGAATGTCCTTGAGAAAGACCGTCTCACGGACCTGGTTGGGGATTTCGATACCGACCACCCCGCGCCCCGGTATCGGCGCCACGATGCGGATGGAAAGGGCGCGCAGGGCCATGGTCAGATCGTCCTGGAGACCGGCGATCTTGTTCACCTTGATGCCCGGAGCGGGAAGGAACTCGTACATGGTCACCACCGGCCCCGGCTTGACCTCCACCACCTTCCCTTCGACACCGAAATCGAGCAGTTTTTTCTCCAGCAGGCGGGCGTTCTCCATCATTGTTTCCCGGCTTTGCGGCGGGGTGTCGGGTTCTTCGTGCTCCAGCAGCGCCAGCGTGGGGGGATGATAGACCCCCGGCGGCCCGGGGATTTCGGTGAGATCGGGGATTTCCTCCACCCTGGCCTTCTTTTTCCGGGAAGGGGCGAACGGCTCCGGCTTGGCCTCAGCGGGGAGAATCGGCGCCTCGGCAATGACGACAGGTGCCGGCTTTTCGTCCGCGCAAGGGACCTCCTCCCGGCGCCCCTGTTCCTCCGCCTCCCGGCGCTGTTGCCGGCGCAGCTGCCAGCGCTCCTTGAGCTTTTTCAGAAACCAGAGCAGGGAAAAACGGAAGGTGACCAGAAAGGAGACCAGGAAAAGCAGCCCCAGCACCAGCAAGGCGCCGGCGGTGTTGAGGTACTTGGCCAGCAGCGAGGCGAGGAGATGGCCGAAAGCGCCGCCGGCCTCCTGAAGAGCGAGATGGCGGATCTGCACGGCGCGGAAATGCAGCGAAATGAGCCCGCAGAGGGAGAAGATCAGCGCTCCCAGGGAAAAGATCTTGTGGAAGCGGAATTCGACATCCCGCAGGCGGAGCAGCTTCCAACCGATGACGAGGGCGGCGCAGGGGAAAAGAAAACTGGTGAAGCCGAAAGCCTGATAGAGGATGTCCGCCAGATGGGAGCCGACCACCCCGCCCGCGTTGCGGATCAGCTCGGGATGGAGGTTGTTGTTGAAGGACGGGTCGCGGCCGTCGAAGGTGATGAGGACGAGAAACAGAAAGGCGCTCAGCGCCAGCCACACCAAAGCGGAAAGTTCCTTGCGCAGGTAGAGCAGAAAGGCGGATCCGCCCCCTTTTTCCGTTTTTGCCTCTTTGCCCATGACTCTTTTTTTACCCCCGTTCACAGAGCGGCGGCCGCCAGGAAGGCGCCGCCGACCAGCCAGCAATAGACGGCAAATCCCGTCAAGCGCCGGCGACGGATGACGCCGAGCAGGAAATGGATGGAAAAAAAGCCGATACCGAAAGCCGCCGCCGTGCCCAGGCAGTAGGCGGGAATCTCCGTCGCCGCCACCAGCGAGACATCGCGAAGGGAAAGCAGGGCGGCGCCGAAAACCGCCGGCAAGGCGAGCAGAAAAGAGAAACGGGCCGCCGTCTCGCCTTCCACGCCCTTGATCAGCAGGGTGGAGATGGTCGCCCCGGACCGGGAAATGCCGGGCATCACCGCGCACCCCTGGGCGATCCCCACGAGGAGGGCATCGGACCAGGTCAGCTGCTCCTCGCGGCGGCCGTCGCGGCGCAGCCGTTCGGAAAGAAAGAGCAGCAAACCGGTGACCACCAGCATGGCGGCCACGGCCGGAATACGGTCGAACATGGACACGAAAAAGTCCTTGAAAGTCAGGCCGATGACGGCCGTCGGCACGGAACCGAGAATGAGCAGCGCCAGCAACCGGCGATAAAGCCTGGCCTCAGCCCCCGACCTGAAAGGAGACAGGGCCAGAAGCAGGATCTCCCGCCGGAAGTAGAGAATCACCGCGAACATGGTGCCGACATGAAGCATGACATCGAAAAGGACTCCCGGCTGTTGAAAGCCGGGAAGGTAATGTTGGGCGATGGCGAGATGGCCCGAGGAGGAAACCGGCAGAAATTCGGTCAGGCCTTGCAGTATGCCCAGAAAAAGAGCGTGGAAAAGCGACATGATAAAGCTATCCTGAAATCCTCAATGGCATTGAAATTTGCTTCCGCGGACGGCGCCGGGGAGCGGCCGGATTATGCGGGACCGGCCACCGGTTGTCAAACCGCGGTGCCGGCGCCGCTCCTAGCGCTCCAGAATCAGCGGCAGAATCAGCGGCCGCTTGTGCAGGGTGCGGTTGAAAAAGCGCTGCAGGCGGCGCCGCATCTCCTCCCGCAGCAGGTTCCGATCGTCGAGGAAGTCGGGATTCCCCTCCGCCAGCAGATCCCGGATCACCTCGCCGGCCAGATCATAATACTCCTTTTCCTCCTCGGGAATAAAGCCGCGGGTGTGAAATTGCGGCCCGCCGAGGATCCTGCTCCCCCCTTGTTCCAGGGTGACCTGCACCACCACCATGCCGTGATGGGCGAGATGGCGGCGGTCGCGCAGCTGATCCAGGCCCAGATCCCCGACCCCCTTGCCGTCCACCAGGGTCCTTCCCGAATGAACGGCCTCCTCCACGTGGCAGCCCTGCCGGGAAACCCGGAGCGGCCGCCCGTTCTCGATCACCAGAGTGTCTTCCGGCTCCATGCCCGCTTCCTGGGCGAGACGGGCATGCTGAACCAGGTGCCGGTACTCGCCGTGGATCGGCACGAAATAGCGGGGACGGACCAGGGAAATGACCTCCTTGAGCTCATCGCGGGCGGCATGGCCGGAAACGTGAACCGGATGGAGGGTCTGGTAATAAACCTCGGCGCCGCGGCGGTAGAGATTGTTGATGGTGTGGTGAATGCTTTTCTCGTTGCCGGGAATGAACTTGGAAGAGAGGATCACCACGTCCCCTTGCTCCAGCTGCAGCTGCTTATGCTCTCCCAGGGCCACCCGCGACAGAACGCTGCGGAACTCCCCCTGGCTGCCGGTGGTGATGATAAAGACCCGGTCGCGGGGCAGGGAACCGAGATCGTCGAGGCCGATCAGGGCGTGATCGGGAAGGCGCAGATAGCCCAGATCGCGGGCCACGCGGCAGACCATCTGCATGCTGCGGCCGGTGATCAGGATGCGGCGCTTATTGGCGAGGGCGGCATCGACGGCCTGCTGAATGCGGTGGATGTTGGAGGCGAAAGCGGCCACCAGAATCCAGCCCCGGCAGCGCGGAAAAATCTCCGCGAACCTTTTGCCCACCTCGCGCTCCGACGGAGTGTGGCCGGGGCTCTCCACGTTGGTCGAGTCGGAGAGGAGCAGCAGCGTTCCCTCATCGCCGAAGTGGGCGAGCCGTTGCAGGTCGGTTCCCTGTCCATCGAGGGGCGCGGGATCGAGCTTGAAATCCCCGGTGTGGACCACCAGGCCGGCCGGGGTGCGGATGGCCAGGCCGACGCCGTCGACAATGGAATGGGCGACGCGGAAAAATTCTATTTCGAAGGGCGGCAGGCGCAGCCGCGCGGCGGGATCGATCCGGCGCATTTCCGGTGCCGGCTCCAGCTCATGCTCCTCCAGCTTGGCCTGCAGCAGGCCGAGAGTCAGCGCCGTGGCGAAGATCGGCGGATTGCCGAGGCGCTCCAGAAGGAAGGGAACGGCGCCGATATGGTCCTCGTGGCCATGGGTCAGGATCAAGCCGACAATGTCGCTGCAGCGATCCGCCAGGGCGATGACATCAGGAATGGCGTAGTCGATCCCCATCATGTTCGATTCAGGGAACATCAGGCCGCAGTCGATGAGGATGATTTTGTCCCGGCATTCGACAACCATCATATTGAGGCCGATTTCACCGAGCCCTCCCAGGGGGAGGATGCGCACCGATTCATCGGCTGGTGCTGCGACCGAAGTAGGTTTGCGGGCAAAGGTCATAATATTTTAGGCCGCACGATCAGGGATGGTCAGCATTAGCCACGCTGCCGTAGTGAAAAACCGGATGGCCGCGCAGGGTTTCGATCAGCAGGGAGGCCGCCAGCCCGTTCATCACGCCGGTGGCGACGGCGACCAGCATGAAAACCGGCCCCAGGTTCCACAGGCCCGGATGGCGGACCAGCAGCAGCGAGGCGACCAGCATCTGGCCGGCGATATGCCCCACCGCCCCCAGCACGGAAACCCCGATGGGACTGATGAAACGCCCGCCGAGGGTTTTGGCGGCGCTCATCAGGGTCATGGCTGCGGTGCCTCCGGCCAGGGAGAGCAGAAAGCCGGGAGAAAAGAGGTTCCCCAGCAGCAACGCGCCGATGAATATGCGCGCCAGGGTGACCGTCCACGCGGCCCGCGCCCCGAAAAGAAACAGGGCGGCCAGGGCCAGGATGTTGGCGAAGCCGAGGCGGAGACCGAGGACGGGCGAGGGCAGCAGCGCCTCCACGGTGTAGATGGCCACCGCCAGGGCAATGAACAGGGCCAGGAAAATCTCCCGGCGGATCTTTTCGAGCTGGACCGCCTCAGCGGCTGAGGATGTCATATTCCCGTTTGTCGCCCTTTTCGTCCCCTTCCACGCGCACCAGCAGACGATTCGGAACGCAGGCGATCCAGTCGCCGACTTTGGCGACCTCCCCCATGCGCACGCAGACCTTGTCGCGGCAGTCGGAACGGCGGATGAACGCCGCGCCGCGGCGGACGATCAGAACCGTCTCTCCCACAGGGCCGGAGAAGGAAACTTCCCGTTCCTGGTCGAGAGAAGCCGCGAAGAGGATCTTCCCTTCCCGCTCCACGACGACGCGGCTCCCCTCCCGGCGCTGCCCCATATAGATAAAGGAAGAGACGATCCCCGCCAGCAGGGCGATGATGATGACCCCGTCCATCAGGGTCATGCGGGAAAAGATCAGTTTCCATGCCATTCGATCAGTTTCCCGAATCCCGGCGTGTAAACCGGCGTGCCGTCGGCACCGACGATCATCCCCTCGGTGCCGGGGAATTTATCCAGCAGGGCGATTCCTTCCTTGGGGCCGAGGACGAAGACCGCCGTGGCCAGGGCGTCGGCCAAAACCGCTTTATCGGCGAGCACGGTGACGCTCTGGGAAGCTGTGGCCGGATAGCCGGTACGCGGGTCAAAAAGATGATGATAGCGGATGCCGTCCTTTTCGAAAAAACGCTCGTAATCCCCGGAGGTCACCACGGCGACATCCCGGACCAGCAGCCTGCCGAGATAGCGGTTAGGCTGCCGGGGATGCTGAATGGCGATGCGCCACGGCTGGCCGCGGCGGTCGCCGAGCATGCGGATGTCGCCGCCGGCGTTGACCGCGGCATGCTCGATCCCGGCTTTTTTGAGGACCGCGATGGCGCAATCGATGGCATAGCCCTTGGCGATCCCCCCCAGGTCGATACGGGTTTCCGGGGCCCTCCTGACCAGGCGCCTCCCTTCCAGGACCAGGGCTCCGAATCCGCTTCCGGACAGGGCCTCTTGGATCTCCTCCGGCTGTGGCAGACGGGGCTGATCCCCCTCGATCTGCCAGATATTCTTCAACCGGCCGAGGGTCATGTCAAAAGCGCCGCCGCTGGCGGCGGCGATCTCCAGCCCGGTGGTGATGATCGCCGCCGTTTCCGGAGACACCTCGAATCCGGCGTCGCCCCGGAGACGGCTGAGATCGCTTTTTTCCTCAAAGAAACTGGTCAACGCCTCGATCCTCTCCATCTCTTTGAAAGCCGCGTCGACGCTTTCCTGAAGCGGGAGGGAAGGGGAACCGAAAACGGTGATCTCCACCACCGTATCCATGAGGATGCGGCTCTTGCGGATCTCTTCGGGGGGCGCGGAGCCCCATTGCCGAAGACCGAAGATGACCGCCACCAGGGCTAGAACGACAATCAGGGTGGGGCGGTTGAAAGGCAGCATGAAGCCTCGACGATTTCTCCGATGAGGTCATAGTCGGAGGAGTCGGTGATGCGCAGGGGGACGATGTCGCCGACACGGGCGTGTCCCGCGGTGATATAGACCTGGCCGTCCACATCGGGCGCCTGACGGATACTGCGCCCCCGCAACAGCAGGTCGGTCTCCTCGCTCACCCCTTCGATCAGCACCGGTTCGATCCGGCCGACCAGAGCGCGGTTTTTCTGAAAGGAGACCCGCTTCTGGGCCTTCATCAACTTGTCGAAGCGGATCTTGCTGGTGCGGGCGGCTATCTGCTCGGGGAAATCGGCGGCGGGGGTCCCCTCCTCGCGGGAGTAGCGGAAAACGCCGACCCGGTCGAAGAACCCCTCCTGGACGAAGTGGAGCAACTTTGCGAACTGCTCGTCGCTTTCGCCGGGGAAGCCGACAATGAAGGAGGTGCGCAGGGTGAGCTCCGGAATGCGCCGGCGCAAGGAGGCGATCAGTTGGCGGATGGGGCCGGAACCGACCTTGCGGTTCATGCGGGCGAGGATGTCGTCATCGATGTGCTGCAGGGGAATATCCAGATATTTGCAGATCTTTTTTTCTTCGGCGACAAGCTCGATCAGCTCGTCGGTGACCCCCGCGGGATGGGCGTAGAGAAGCCGCAGCCAGCGCAACTCGTCGACACGCACCAGTTCCCGAAGCAGTTCGGGAAGCTGTGCCGCCCCCCGGTCGAGGCCGAAGGCGGTGATATCCTGGGCGATCAGGTTGATCTCGCGTACGCCGCCCGCCACCAGGTCGCGCACCTCGGCCACCACCGAAGCGATCTCCCGGGAGCGGAGCGTCCCCCGCAGGTTGGGAATGACGCAATAGGAGCAGTGGTTGATACAGCCCTCGGATATTTTCACATAGGCGGAATAGAAGGGTGAGGACTTGGCCCTGGGCGTGGCGTGGTCGTATAGAAAAGTCGGTTCGCCGACATCGATGACCGGCTTTTTCCCCTGGTCCGCCTCTGCCAGCAGTTGCGCGATCCGCGGCACCTCGCCGGTGCCGAAAAACAGGTCGACCTCGGAAAGTTCGCGGGCCAGTTCCGCGACATAGCGCTGGGGAAGACAGCCGCATACCGCCAGCAGGCGGCAGCGTCCCGTGGCCTTCTGGCCGGCCGCTTCGAGGATCGCCTCCACCGATTCTTCCTTGGCTTCCTTGATGAAGGCGCAGGTATTGACGATGATGATCTCGGCCTGTTTTTCGTCGATGACGATTTCATAGCGGTCCTTGCCGAGATAACCGAGCATGATCTCGGAATCGACCAGGTTTTTCGGACAGCCGAGGCTGATCAGGCAGACTTTTGTTTTTTCCAAAGTATGACCGCCGGTACAAAAGGGAGAAGGCCGCATTCATCCCGCCAAAGCTCCTGCCGGCGGGACAACCTGAAATCCTATAACATGTCAGGGAGGCGAAGCAAAGCCAATTTGCGTGCGACCCTATTGAAAAGCCTTGCGAAACTGCTCCGGAGTGAGCACGTCGGTTCCCTCCGGGGGGGCAAAGCGGAAATCCTCATTGGCAATCCCCTTGTTGAGGCGGGGATTGGAAAGGATGAGCAGACTTTTGTCGCCGTTGACGTTGGTCAGCAGGATGCTGTGCAACGGAAAAGAGACTTTCTTCCCCTTCGCCTCCACCGCCTTCCGGGACACGCCGAGAACCAGGGATTGGAGGAGTGGCGATTGGCCGCGGGGAAGCAGACGGAGAAGATAATTGCCGCCCTCGTCCCGCCGGGGTGCGGCCCAGCCGATGTCGAAGAAACGGCCGAGGTCGTCGATGTTGGTCAGAAAGGCCAGGGGATTGGCGTTCTCGTCGCCGGCGAGGGACTTCCGGGCGTCGGAGAGGATCGCCTGCTGATTTTCGGGGATGTGGAACCAGATCGATTTTCCGTCCGCTACGATCTGCTGCTGGTGGGGCTCCCGGTACTCCCAGCGGAATAGGGGGGAAACCAGTGAACTCTCGCCGGCGCAAAGGAACTTGAAGACCGCCCGGCCGCTGGCGGTCTGTTTCTGGCCGAGGGAGAGAATCTCCGATTCCTGGCTGAAATCGACCTGGAAATCGCTGATCGCGGCGGCTTTTCCGGTGCCTGCCTGAAAAGGCCCTTCCACGGCGGCGACCACTTTGCGGAGCAGGGCTTCGTCCTCATCGGCAGCAAAAGCGACCACCGCCAGCAGGGCCGTAAAAAGAATTCCCATCAAACCACAAACGAATCTCATAAAGAATATTCCTTATCCCATCCCGGTTGCCCGGCAAGGAATGCAAGGGAAAAATTCACCCCCCAGGAAGGAAAGGCCTGCCCGCCCGTCCGGAAGGTCGGTTGTTCTGGTCCATAGCCCATCAAACAGGGGCCAAAAGCCGTCGTTCAGCCGCGGAAATGATTGAATCCTCCCGTGGCGGGCCGGTAGGTGCTCCCGTCGGCGGCGCGGACCACCAGGCCTGCCCCCGGTTCGGTGATCCGGCCCACGCGGGAGAGAGGAAGGCTGGCCTGCCGGGCGACGGCGGGCAGGTCCTTTTCCCGCTCCGGAGCAACGGTGAACAGCAGTTCGTAATCCTCCCCTCCGGCCAGAGCGAGGCGGACCAGTTCCGGGGATTCACGGAGCGCCGCGCGGAAAGACGGCGAAAGGGGCAGGAGTTCTTCCTCCACCAGCGCCCCCGTTGCCGAGCATTCCAGGATGTGCCCCAAATCCGCCAACAGGCCGTCGGAGAGATCGATCATCGCCGAGGGAATGCGCCCTTGCCCCAGCGCCGCCCCGAGACGGGTGCGGGCCTGGGGATTGACATGGCGGTCGCGCAGGAAGGGATCGGGAGTTTTCCCCGCCGCCAGCAGATGAAGAGCCAAGGCGCTGTCCCCCAGGGTGCCCGAGGCATAGACGGCATCGCCGGGACGGGCGCCGCCGCGGGTCACGAAATGCCCTGCGGGGACGCTGCCCTCGACGGTGACGGAGATGACGAACGGTCCGGGGGAACGGCAGGTGTCGCCGCCGACCAGGGTGACCTGATAAAAACGGCAGGCCGCCAGGAATCCCTTGATAAAGCTGTCGAGAGCTTCCAGGGGAAAGGTTTTGGGGAAACCGAGGCTGAGGTAGAGATGGTGGGGGGTGCCGCCCATGGCGGCGACATCGCTGACATTGACGGCGACGCTTTTGCGCCCCAGATCGGCCATGTCGGTCCATTCCCGGCGGAAATGGATCTCCTCGATGAGCATGTCGGTGGTGGTCACCAGCTGATGCCCAGGCGGCAGATCCAGCACCGCGCAGTCGTCCCCGATGCCGAGGCATACGCCGGAGCCGGCAGCGACTCCGGCCTTGATACGGTCGATGAAGCCGAATTCGCCCAGATCGGCCAGTTTCATGGTTTTTCCTCCAATGCTGCGGCCAGAATCTCATCCATGGTTTCGGCGCCGCCGATGACCACCTTTTTCTTCACCTTGGCCGGAATTTCCGCAAGATCCTTGAGGTTGCGGTGCGGGATGAGAATGGTCCGGACGCCCGCCCGGACAGCGGCGAGAATCTTCTCCTTCAGTCCGCCGACCGGCAACACCTTGCCGCGCAAAGTCACCTCCCCGGTCATGGCCACCTCGCTCTTCACCTTGCGGCCGGTAAACGCCGAAACGATGGCGGTGGTGATGGTCACCCCGGCGCTGGGACCGTCTTTGGGGATGGCGCCGGCGGGGACATGGACATGGATATCCTTTTTGGCGAACAGGTCGGGATCGATCCCCAGCGCCGCGGCGTGGGCGCGGGCGTAGGAAAGGGCCGCCTGGGCGCTCTCCTTCATCACGTCGCCGAGATGGCCGGTCAGGCTGAGCTGCCCCTTGCCATCCATGATATTGACCTCGACATAAAGGACGTCGCCGCCCGTTTCCGTCCAGGCGAGGCCGGTGCAGACGCCGATCTCGTTGTCGCGGCGCTCTTCCTCGGGAAGGAACTTGGGCGGGCCGAGGAAACGGGCCAGGGCGTTTTCGGAAATGACCACCGGCGGTTTCCTCTCTTCGGCGATGGTGCGCGCCACCTTGCGGCAGATGCCGCCGATCTCCCGCTCCAGGTTGCGCAGGCCCGCCTCGGAGGTGTATTCGCTGATCAGTCTGAGCAGCGTGGCGTCGGAGAAATGGAGGGAATCCTCCTTCAGGCCGTTGGCCTCCAGCTGGCGGGGAATCAGAAAACGCCGGGCGATAGCCACCTTTTCCTCTGTGGCGTAGCCGGAAAGGCGCAATATCTCGAGGCGGTCCTTGAGCGCCGAGGGGATCGGGTCGATGATGTTGGCGGTGGCGATGAACATCACCTTGGAGAGATCGAAGGGAAGGTTGATGTAATGATCGGAAAAGGCGTGGTTCTGCTCGGGATCGAGCAGTTCCAGCAAGGCCGCGGAGGGATCGCCGCGGAAATCGGCGCCGATCTTGTCCAGTTCGTCGAGCATGAAGACCGGGTTGTTGGTGCCGGCCTGTTTGATCCCCTGAATGATTCGGCCCGGCAGCGCCCCGATGTAGGTGCGGCGGTGGCCGCGGATCTCCGCTTCGTCACGGATTCCGCCGAGGGAGATGCGGGTGAATTTGCGCCCCAGGGCCCGCGCGATGGACTTGCCGAGGCTGGTTTTGCCGACGCCCGGCGGCCCGACGAAACAGAGCACCGGCCCTTTGAGCTTCTTGGTAAGCTTGCGCACCGCCAGAAACTCGAGGATCCGCTCCTTGACCTTCTCCAGATCGTAATGATCCTCGTCGAGCACCTGGGCGGCCTTGATCAGGTCGAGGTTGTCGCGGGTCGAACGGTTCCAGGGGAGATCCACCAGCCAGTCCAGATAGGTGTGGATCATCGAGTACTCGGCCGCTTCGGTGTGCATCATCTCCAGCCGCCGCAGCTGCTTTTCCGCCTCCGCCCGGACCTTGTCCGGCATTCCCGCTTTTTCCAGGCGCTGCTGGATATCGTCGATATCCTCGCTTTTGGGGTCCCCTTCCCCCAGTTCCGACTGGATGGCCCGTATCTGTTCGCGCAGGAAGAACTCCTTCTGATGGCGGTTCATCTCCTCCCGCGCCTGGTTCTGAATGCGGTTCTGCACCGACTGCATCTCGACCTCGCGATCCAGCAGCCCATGCAGCCGCCGCAAGCGGGCGACGGGATCGAGGATTTCCAGAAGCTCCTGCATTTCATCCAGGGGCAGGCCGATGTTGCCGCCCACCAGATCGGCGAGACTGCCGGGATCCTTGACGTGGCGCAGGATGGAACTCATTTCGCTGGGCAGGGTTTTGCCGAGGGAAACCAGGTCGCCGACCCGGTTCTTGACCAGTTGGACGAGGGCCTCCTCCTCGACGCCGACGGCGGCCGTTTCCGTCTCGGCAAGGGTTTCGATGCGCGCCTGAAAATAAGGCTCGGTGGCGGTGAAGGCGACGATTTTGCCCTTGTGCACCCCCTGTACCATGATCTTCAGGCGGCCGTCGGGGAGGTTGAGGGAACGCATCACCTGCACCACGGTGCCCACCATATGGATTTGGTCCGTATCTGGCGCGTCCAGCAGCTCCTTCTGGGTGGCGACGAACAGCAGCCGATCGGCGGCCAGGGCGGCGTTGACCGCAGCCAGTGATTTGTCCCGGCCGATGAATAGGGGCAGGATCATATAGGGGAAAACCACCACATCCCTGAGCGGAATCATGGGCAGAACCTGGTGGTCGTTAACGGGTCCGACAGCCGTCATTCTGGGAGACCTCCTCCGATGATCAGTTCCGACCGAATTGGCGGAATTTTCCAAAACATACCGTAAACAACGGAGCAAAGTCCAGCGGATTAGGCCCGTCCAGGCGCCCCTTCGGGACCGTTACCCTGACGACAAAGAATGTCGAAATGCTATAATTTTCATAGAACCGCGGTTGGAGAAACCGCCGGCCAAGGAAGGGAGAAAGCCTATGAAACGGGATTTCGTTCCGGGACAGAGTGTTCAAAAATTCGGCATCGGCGACAAACATGGCAGAGTGGAGCGCAGCGAGGACCCTTTCATTGCCGAGGAAGGGATGCCGGAGACGGCCGTATGCCCCGATTGCCACGCCCGCTATGAACATAAGCGCTGGACTCTCGACGAAGAGGTCGCCGGACAGCTGCCAAGGGAGGAAGGGGCCGCCAGGGTTTTATGCCCGGCGTGCCGCAAGATCGCCGGCGATTATGCCGAGGGGATCGTCATCCTGCGGGGCGCTTATCTGTGGAAACATGAGGAGGAAATCCGTCATCTGATCCACAACGAGGAGACCAGGGCCAGGGACAAAAACCCTTTGCAGCGCATCATCTCCATGGCGCGCCAGGGGGACAGCCTGGTCATCCGCACCACCGAACAGAAGCTGGCGGAGCATTTCGGCCGGGCCGTTCACAAAGCCCAGCAGGGAGATTTGCGGGTTTCCTGGGATCAGGGCCATGTCCGTTGCCGGGTGTTCTGGGAAAGGGAAGAGTAAGGAATGACAGGCACAGGGCGGGGCATGAAAGGTTCTTTGAAAAAATTCCGCTATCTGGAGCATACCGCCGACATGGGGCTGGAGGTGGCCGGGGATTCTCTGGCCGAGCTTTTCATCCACGCCGCGGCGGGACTGCGGGAGATGATATTCGGAGAGATCTCCGAACACGCCGCCGACCGCCAGGAATGGATCACCGTGGAGGGGGAGGATGTGGAAGAACTGCTGGTCGGCTGGCTGAACGAACTCCTCTTCCTTTTCGAAACCCGCGGTTTTGTCCCTCTCACCTTCCGCATGGAAAGGATCGGCATCGGCGACATGTCGGCAACCGTCTACGGCGCCGCATTTGACGAAAATCGCTTCCCTGTGCTGCGTGAGGTCAAAGCCGTAACCTACCATCGCCTCGCCGTCAAGAAGATGAAGCGGGGGTGGCGGGCCAGCCTTTACGTCGACCTGTGACACCTGCCGGCGGCTGCACAGAAATCAAGGAGATGACGCGCCGCAACAACCCGGCGCGCAAGGAGATCTGTTGAAGATCAGAATCGACCGAATCGACGCCTGCCGATGGCGGATCCCCCCTTTCGGCAAGATGAGGACCGAAGGCTTGGTCTTCGCCACGGAAAAGATGCTCAAGGCGCTGGAAGAAGAGCAGGCACTGGAGCAGGTCTGCAACGTGGCCACCCTGCCTGGGATCGTCGGCCCCTCCATCGGCATGCCCGATATCCACTGGGGCTACGGCTTCCCCATCGGCGGGGTGGCCGCCTTCGATCCGGCGGACGGGGTGGTGTCCCCCGGCGGCGTCGGCTACGACATCAACTGCGGCGTACGCCTGCTCCGCTGCAAGCTCTCCGTCGACGAATTGAACGGCCTGCGTGACCGCCTCGCCGACGCCCTGTTCCGCAACATTCCCTCCGGCGTCGGCTCGCAAAGGCGCGATCTGAAACTCTCCCGCCAGGATGAAAACCGGGTGCTGACTTCAGGCGCCCGCTGGGCGGTCAACCAAGGCTTCGGCACCGACGAGGACCTCGACCGGATCGAGGAACAGGGATGCCTGCCGGGGGGCCGGCCGGAACTCGTGTCGGATAAGGCCCTGGAGCGGGGCCGAAGCCAGCTTGGCACCCTCGGCAGCGGCAACCACTTCATCGAGGTCGACCAGGTGGCCGAGATCCACGACGGCGAAGCGGCCGCGGCGCTGGGGCTGTTTCAGGACCAGGTCACGGTCACCATCCACACCGGCAGCCGCGGCCTCGGGCATCAGGTCTGCGACGATTTCCTCCGGGTCATGCACCGCGCCAGCCAGAAATACGGCATCGAGCTTCCCGACCGACAGCTCTGCTGCGCGCCCCTGGCCAGCCCGGAAGGGGAAGAATACCTGGCGGCCATGGCCTGCGCCGCCAATTTCGCCTTTGCCAACCGTCAGTTGATCACCGCCTGGGTGCGGGAATCCTTCGAGCGGGTTCTTGAAAAAGGACCCGTTGATCTCGGTCTGTCGGTGGTCTACGACGTCTGCCACAACATCGCCAAATGGGAGACTCATCCCGTCGGCGGCCGCGAGCGCCGCCTCTGTGTCCATCGCAAGGGCGCCACCCGCGCCTTTCCGCCGGGGCATCCCGACATTCCCGCCGTCTACCGCAGCGTAGGTCAGCCAGTGCTGATCCCCGGCGACATGGGGCGTTATTCCTACGTCCTGGTGGGAACCCGCGAAGCCTACGCGGAGACCTTCGGCTCCACCTGCCACGGCGCCGGACGGGTCATGTCGCGGCACGCCGCCAAAAAGCAGGCCCGCGGCCACCGCATCGCCGCCGAACTGGCCGAGCAGGGAATCGTCGTCCGCGCCGCCGGCCACGCCACCCTGGCGGAGGAGATCCCGGCCGCCTACAAGGATGTGGCCGATGTGGTGAGGGTGGTTCATGACGCCGGCATCGGCAAGATCGTCGCCCGGCTGCGGCCACTGATCGTCATCAAAGGATAAAAGGAAAGGATAGGGACACAGGTGATAACCGAAAGGGGCGCGATGCCCAGGGTTTTCGTCACCGGGGCGACGGGATTCGTCGGCCGTGAGGTGGTGCGCCGCCTGGCCGGCGCCGGATATGGGGTACGCTGCCTGGTCCGCCCCGGTTCCGCGGGAAAGCTGCCCCGGGGACTCGGCCTGGAGGCTCATGAAGGGGATGCGGCCACGGCTGAAACCCTGAAAGGGGCCTTGAACGGCTGCGATGCGGTCATCCATCTCGTCGGCATCATCCGCGAAACGCCTTCCCGCGGCGTGACCTTTGAAAAACTGCACGCTCAGGTCACCGGCAACCTGGTGCGCGCGGCGCAGGATCAGGAGGTGAAGCGCTTTCTACACATGAGCGCCAACGGCTGCCGGGAAAGCGCCGCCAACCCCTATCTGGCGAGCAAATGGCGGGCCGAATGCGCCGTGGCCGAAAGCGGCCTGGCCTGGACCATCTTCCGCCCCTCGGTCATTTTCGGTCCGGAAGACGCCTTCGTCAACCTGCTGACGCGGCTTCTGCGCCTCTTTCCGGTATTTCCCGTCTTCGCCAAGGGGGCCTACCGTCTGGCGCCGGTGGCGGTAGAGGACGTAGCCGCCGCCTTCACCGCCGCCCTCTCCCGCCCGGAAAGTATCGGCAAAAGATTCCACCTCTGTGGTCCGACGTCCCTGTCTTACAGGGAACTCATCGACACCATAGCCGCAGCTGTGGGGCGCCGACCGCCTGCAAAAATTTACATTCCGGAAAAAATAGCCCGACTCCTCGCCCTCTGGGGAGAAAAACTGCCCTTTTTCCCCATTACCGGCATCCAACTGGAACTCTTGCTGGCGGGAAACGAGTGTCCGGAGCGGGAATGGATGAACGTGCTCGGCATTGACCCGCAACCCTTTGCCGCCCCTGCCCTCTCCTACCTGCAGGCTTCCTGAACCAGGAAACCGTCAAAAAAAACGCGCCGGCAGGAGGGTAACCGACGCGCAAAAGGAGGAAGATTCTCTGTAAAGAGTTTCTTCTTGTTTATAAATATAACTAAAAAAGTCATTTTTCGCAAGGACTCTTTTCACAGGCTCCCTGGTCGGGAGGCGGCCCCATGCGGTGGAAACCGCGGCGCCGCCAGGGGCGGGGCAGCATCCTGCCCAGTTCCTCCTCGTAGATCTGCGCTTGGCGGGGATCGAGGACGGCAAAAATTTCCCGGTGCATGGCGCGAAACGCCTCATGGGTGAGTTGATCCTTCCGCTGCCGGATCTCGCGGATGCGCGGGAAATATTCCTTGAGAATCCTTTCCACCTCGACCTTCTGCCCGGAATTCAGCCCCAGGGTCTTTTCCAGGCGCTGGCAGATCATTTCCGGTCCGGGGCGGACATGCTGCAGACGCTTCAGAATCAGTTCCCGCCCCCAGAAAAGCATGCCCCCCGCGCCGATGACCACACCACTCAGAAGGATTGCCAGCCCCAGCAATACCACCTTGAGACGCAGATTTCTTCTGGTTTTGGCGGCCGCCGGAGGGACCGGATGGGCCTGGTTCGGGGGATGGTTTTCCACGGCGCCTCCTATTGGATGTCGAGGAAAAAGACGAGGAGGGGATCGGCCCATTCCTGAAAGCCGATGACCATCAACAAACCCGCTGCGACAGCGGCCGCCGAAGAGAAGGCGGTGAGCCATTCCAGGGGACGCAGGACCGACAGCTCCCGGCCGTTGCTCTCCTGGGCGCGTACCCGCGTCATGACCCGCGCCGTCACGTCGAGGGACGGAGCCTCGTCGGTGCGCGCCTTGTCGCACAAATTGCGCAGAAGTTTCAGTTCGTTCATGGCGCCCCCCTGCTTTGGGCTTTTTCAAAAAGTTTTTTGAGTTTGCCGCGGGCTCGCAGCGTCTGCACCTTGACCAGGGTCTGGGTCCAGCCGGTGAGTTCTGCCGTTTCCTTGACCGAGCGCTCCTCAACGAAGCGCAGGGTCAATACCAGCCGATCCCGCGGCGGAAGCTGGCCAAGCAGGCGGTGAAGAAGGTCGGCCGCCTCCCGCGAGGCGAGGCGGTCGCTGTCGTCCCCTCCCGCGGCGATATGGTCCCAGTCCTCCAGGGGAACCTGGGGGTGTTTCCGCTCCTGCTTCTGGTCCCGCCACAGCCGGTAACCGACGCGCACCGCGATGCGCGACAGCCAGTGAAAAAAGGGCGCCTCCGGACGGTACTTGGGCAGGCTGGTAAAGGCTTCCACGAAAACATCCTGAACCAGTTCCTCGTGAATGACCGAATCCCTGGAGAATTTCCACATGATGCCGGCAACTTGGCGCTGATATTTGCGCACCAGGTGCTGGAAGGCCTCGCGATCGCCGTTCTGACAGGAATGGATCGCCGCCAGGTCATCGGCACTGGTTACGGCATCCTGATGAATATTCGAATCGGCCATATCCTTTTCGGCCACCACGCCTTCCTGTATCGCCGTGGAGAAGATGAGGCGTCCGAAGCCGCTATCCATATCCAACGCCGCGCTCTGATTCAAGGAAGACAACCTTTCGCTGACAAGGATAGCCAAGGGAGGACGGAAAAGCACCATTTTTCCGCCTCGTAACGCTTTTGTATGGGAATAATGGCAAAGACGGCAGCCAGGTTACAAAAAAATTCCGGGGATGAAAAAAACGGAGGTCGGATCCGGCTTTTTCACCGGAAAAGGAAAAGATCAGTTCGTCATGCTCTGAATCGGCGCCGGTATCAGGCCTCCGCGGCGAATGAAATCGGCACAGGAGCCCTGGCTGCGCACCGGCATGATCACCGCTTCACCCAGCAGGCCGCCGAAAACGGCCTTGTCCCCGGCTTTCTTGCCGGGCACCGGGATGAGACGGGCGGCGGTGGTTTTCTTGTTGATCATGCCGATGGCCATTTCGTCGGCGATGATTCCGGCCAGGGTTTCGGCGCTGGTCTCTCCCGGCAGGGCGACCATATCGAGGCCGACGGAGCAGACGGAGGTCATCGCCTCCAGCTTCTCCAGGCAGAGATAGCCGTCAGCAGCCGCCGCGGCGATGTTCAGATCCTCACTGACGGGGATGAAGGCGCCGCTCAAGCCACCGACGTTGCAGCTGGCAAAAGCACCCCCCTTCTTGACCGCGTCGTTGACCATGGCGAGCACGGCGGTGGACCCCGGGACACCGATGCGGGCCAGGCCGAGGCTCTGGAAGATTTCACCGACGCTGTCGCCGACATGGGGGGTGGGGGCCAAGGAAAGATCGACGATGCCGAAACGGGCCTTGAGCCGCTGCGCCACTTCACGCCCGATCAACTCGCCGACCCGGGTCACCCGGCAGGCCGTCCTCTTGATGATTTCGGAAAGGTCCCCCAAGGAGATGTCGGGATTCTCCCGACGCGCCCGCAGGATGGCCTGGTTGATCACGCCGGGGCCGCTGACACCGACATTGATGACCGAATCCGGCTCGCCGATGCCGAGATAAGCCCCGGCCATGAAGGGTATATCCTGCGGGATGTTGGCGAAAACCACCAGTTTGGCGCAGCCCAGTCCGTCGCGGGCGGCGGTCATTTCGGCCGTGCGCTTGATGGTTTTTCCCATCAGCCAGACGGCGTCCATGTTGATGCCGGCGCGGGTCGAGGCGACGTTTACCGAGGAGCAGAGCCGCTCGGTGACGGCCAGTGCCTCGGGAATGGCTTCGATGAGGGCCCTGTCCCCGGTGGCGAAACCCTTTTCCACCAAAGCACTGAAACCGCCGACGAAATCGACCCCTACCTCTTTGGCGGCACGGTCGAGAACCCGTGCAATTTCAACCATTTGGGGGGCCGCAAAGGGAGCCCCGACGGCGGCGATGGGGCTGACGGCAATCCTTTTGTTGACGACGGGAACACCGTATTTTTCCCCCACCTCGTCGCAAATCCCAACCAGTTGCGAAGCGAGGCGGACGATTTTCCGAAAGATCTTGTCCTGAAAATGCTCCGCTTCCTCGGCGCAGCAATCGAAAAGGCTGACGCCCAGAGTGACGGTGCGCAGGTCAAGATTTTCGCTTTTGATCATTTCCAGGGTGGAAAGAACTTCACGGTCGCTGAACATATCGGTTTGTCTCCGTAAAAAGTCAGATCTTGTTGGTAGCCTCAAAGATGGCGCTGTGCTGTACCGACACCTCCAGGTCATAGCGACGGGCCACCGTTTCAAGACGCTCCTTGAGGGTCTTCAGGTCGACGGCGGCGGGCAGGGAGATCTCGAAAATGGTGACCATCTCTTCCCGCTTCCGGTCACAGCGAACGATTGCCCTGAAGTTGTTGATATTGCATGACAACTCCGCCATGGCTCCGGAAAGGGCGGCAATCATGCCGATGCGGTCCGGCCCCGTGGTCGTGACCACGAAGGGAAAAGAGGCGGCGGAGACCGAGGAACCGCCATTCTCTTCCATCGGTTTGACCCGGGCGGTCAGCCCATCCACCTCCAGTTCCTGCCGAAGAGAACGTTCCACCTCGGCCACAGATCGCGCCTCGCGGTTGCTGATGATGAAAATGGCGGCGAATTCCGTTTGCAGAATGGTCTGGCTGCAATCCTCGATGTTGCAGCCGAGGGCGGCCAGCGAAGCGGAAACCTTGGCGACGATCCCGGGACGGTCCTTGCCGAGTACCGACAGGACAAGTTTCTGAATCATTTCAACTCCTTGGCGGGGGCGCCGGGTATAATGCGAAAAAGGCCCGCCGGGGCGGACCTTTTTTCGTTGACCTCAAAGCGGGCTTCCGGTAGCGGCCCCGCAGGCTATTCCTTCTTCTTCTTTTCCTCTTCCTGGGCCTTGGCCACGGAGCCGAAAAGATCGATGTGGTCTCCGGGATGGGCCAATTCGGCCAGCTTGGGACGGAGGGATGCCCACATCCTGCCCTGGTTTTCCAGCCAGTTCTCGCACTGCTGGATATGGCAGTCGATCATGGCTCTGGAAATGGGCTCGCTGGCATGGCAATAGGTACATTCTTCGTAGAATTTACCTTCTTCCTTCTCGGCGATCTGAAAAACACAATAATAACCGCATTCATTACATTTCCTGCGGAGGTATCTTACTTCTTCGGCCATCTTCCTATGTCCTTTCGGTTGAAAACGAAACATTGAAACAATTATTAACGTCGGCAACCATCCGAGTCAAGAAAAAACCAAAAAAACCAGGCCCTGCCGAAAGTCCCGAAAGGACGGAAAAGAGCCCGTTTGCCTGCGCTGCCGCCCCTTGGTATACTCCGAATGTCTCGGACATTTCTCCCGGAGGGGAAGCCAATGAGCAGCAACCATTTCCTGAGTGCCGACTACTTCGATCATCTGTATCAGCTGTGGCGGGAAGATCCGCGCCGGCTGGCAAGCTGCTGGCGGGATTTTTTTTCCCGGCCGGAGACGGAAACAGCTGGTGGCCCATACGCCCCGTCCCTGTCGGCGGGCAAGGAGGCGGCGGTACAGACGCTGATCGATCGTTACCGCGAAACCGGCCACCACCTGGCCCATACGGATCCCCTCACCGCGCAGCCCCCAAGCGATCCCCTGCTGAGTCCCGCCGCCTTTGGCCTGGAAAAAGCCGACCTGGAGCGTCTTTTTCATCCCCGCAACTTTCTCCGCCGGGAAATCCCCCTGCGGGAGGTCCTGGCCGTGCTGCGCAGCACCTACTGCGGCTCCATCGGCGTTGAATTCATGCACATCCAGCAGGAAGAGGAGCGCCGCTGGCTCCAGGAGCGCATGGAAAAAAGCCGCAACCGGCCACGCTTCTCCCCTGAGGAACAACTCGGCATCCTCCGAAAACTCCTCGAAGCGGTTCTTTTTGAACGTTTTCTCCATCAGCGCTTCCCCGGTCAGAAACGCTTTTCCCTGGAAGGTGCCGAGGTGCTCATCCCTTTTCTGCAGGCCCTGGTTCACCATGCCGGCGCCAGGGAAGCACGGGAAATGGTCTTCGGCATGGCCCATCGCGGGCGCCTCAACGTCCTCGCCAACATCTTCGGCAAACCCCTGGAACAGATCTTCGCCGAATTCCGCGACAACCTGGAAATGGGGGTCATCGGCGACGGCGACGTCAAATACCACAAGGGCTTTTCCGGCGATGTGGCCACCCCGGCGGACCGGGACATCCATTTGACCCTGGTCTCCAACCCCAGCCATCTGGAAGCGGTCAATCCGGTGGTGGCGGGAAAAACCCGCGCCAAACAGGAATTTTACGGCGAAGGCGGCCGGGAGCGGATCATGGCGGTGCTGATCCATGGCGACGCCGCCTTCGCCGGCCAGGGGATCGTCGCCGAAACCCTCAACCTCTCGCAGCTCGACGGTTACGGAATCGGCGGCACCATCCATGTCGTCCTCAACAACCAGATCGGTTTCACCACCAGCCCGCGGGACGCCCGGTCGACCCACTACGCCACCGATGTGGCCAAGATGCTGATGGTGCCCATCTTCCACGTCAACGGGGAAGATCCGGAGGCCGCCGTCCATGTCGCCCGTCTCGCCTGCGACTACCGCCAGAAATTCGGCCGCGATGCCGTCGTCGAGATCCTCTGCTATCGCCGCCACGGCCATAACGAGGGCGATGAGCCCTACTTCACCCAGCCGCTCATGGTGGAAAAAATCAAGGCCCGCCCATCGCTGGACGAAATCTATTCCCGGCATCTGGCGGCGGACGCAATCAGTGCCAAGCAGAACCGTTTTCTCGCCGAACAGATCACCGAGCGGCTGGAAACCGCCTTTGCCGTGGAAAAGGTGCGTCTTGACCCCTCCTTCCAGGGCCAATGGCGCTATGTCGAGCGTGACTACCGGGCGCTGGAGATACGCACCGGCGTTCCCGGCGAGCGGCTGAGCCATTACGCCGAGCGGCTGGCGGTTCTTCCGGACGGGTTTGCCCCCCATCCCAAGGTGTCCCGCCTGCTGGAAAACCGCCGCCGGGCCGTCGCCGAGGGGGAGGGAATCGACTGGGCCAACGCCGAATCTTTAGCTTTCGCTTCACTGGCCCACGAAGGGGTCGGCATCCGCCTGTCCGGCCAGGATTCGCGGCGTGGCACCTTCAGCCAGCGCCATGCCGTTCTTTACGACAGCAAACAGGGCACCCCCTATGTGCCCCATAGCGCCCTTTGCGCCCGGGGCGGAAAATTCCAGGTTTTCGACAGCATGCTCTCCGAAGCGGGCGTTCTCGGCTTCGAATTCGGCTATTCCCTGGCAAGCCCCTACGGGTTGACCATCTGGGAAGCCCAGTTCGGGGATTTCTGCAACGGCGCCCAGGTGATCATCGACCAGTTCCTGGTCAGCAGCCAGACCAAATGGAACCAGCTCAGCAACCTGGTGCTGTACCTCCCCCACGGCTATGAGGGTCAGGGGGGAGAGCATTCCAGCGCCCGCATGGAAAGGTTCCTGCAACTTTGCGCCGACAACAACATCCAGGTAACCTATCCCACCACCCCGGCCCAGCTTTTTCACCTTCTGCGGCGCCAGATCAAACAGCCTTTCCGGCGCCCCCTGGTCGTTTTCACCCCCAAAAGCCTGCTGCGCCACCCGGCCTGCCGTTCCTCCCTCCGTCAGTTGGCGGAAGGAGGTTTTCAGGAACTTCTGGTGGAGGGTTTCGATCCCGCCAAAACCCGCAGCCTGCTCCTGTGCAGCGGCAAGATCTATTTCGAGCTCGCGGCGGCCCGGGAACAACGCGGCCGTCAGGATGTGGCCATCCTCCGCATCGAGCAGCTCTACCCCTTGCGCAACGACCTTCTCCAGTACGAATTCCGCCTCATGGCCGGCGTCGACCGCATCGCCTGGGTTCAGGAAGAACCGCGCAATATGGGCGCCTGGTCGTTCCTGCGCCCGCACCTGGAAGAGCTGGCCAAACGGAACGTCACCTACATCGGACGCCCCGAGTCGGCCACCCCCGCCGTCGGCTCCCATCGCCTCCACCAGGTGGAACAGACAGCTCTGGTGGAAAACGCGTTTTCAGTGTAATATAGGCCGGTTTAAGCAACGGTTGGATTATCCCCCAAAAAAAACTTTTTGCCGCCGCTGAAACGATGACCACTGCCAGCGACCACCCCCGGCCGACCCTCTCCGTCGCCGACGCCATAATCATTATCGTCGGCGTGGTGATCGGCGCCGGTATTTTCCGCACCCCGTCCCTCGTCGCCGCCAGCTCGTCGAGCGTTGCGGAAGCGCTTCTTTTCTGGCTTGGCGGCGGGGTGGTCTCGCTGATCGGCGCACTCTGCTATGCCGAATTGACCACCGCCTACCCCCATTCGGGGGGAGAATACCATTTCATGACCCGGGCTTTCGGCCCCACTCCCGGATTCCTCTTCGCCTGGGCACGGATCACCGTCATCCAGACCGGCTCCATCGCCATGCTGGCGTTCATTATCGGTGACTACCTTGCGGACATTCTTCCCCTGGGGGCTTATTCCTCTTCCCACTATGCCGCCTTGAGCATCGTCATCCTCACCGTCGTCAACACCCTCGGCATCCGCCAGGGCAAATGGATGCAGCAGATTCTCATGGCCGCCCTGGTTCTCGGCCTGCTCTTCGTGGTGGCGGTAGGGCTCTCCCTGGGCGCTGCCTCTGCTCCGCCGCCACCGTCCGCCAGCGCCCCCCTGCCCCGCTTCGCCAGCCTCGGCCAGGGGATGATTTTCGTGCTGCTCACCTACGGCGGCTGGAACGAGGCGGCCTATCTGTCCGCCGAGGTCCGCAATGTCCGCGGCAACATGGTCAAGGTCCTGCTGGGGAGCATCGCCGCCATCACCGCCGTCTATCTGGCTGTCAACTGGGTATTGCTGCAGGGGTTGGGTCTGGGGGGCGTGGCCCAGTCCAAGGCGGTGGCCGCCGACCTGATGCGTGTCGGTCTGGGGGAAAACGGCGCCCGTTTCATCAGCCTGCTCATCGCCGTGGCGGTGATCAGCACCATGAACGCGACCATCATCACCGGCGCCCGCAGCAGTTACGCCCTGGGACAGGATTTCGCCATGTTCGGCATGCTGGGACGCTGGCGGATGCGAAGCGGCACGCCGCGCAACGCTCTGCTGGTCCAGGGCGCCATCGCCCTGCTGCTGATACTGCTCGGCACCGGTTCCCGCGGCGGCTTCGAAACCATGGTCGAATACACATCCCCCGTCTTCTGGTTTTTTGTCCTGCTGGTGGGCTGTTCCCTCTTCGTCCTGCGCCGCCGCGAGCCGGCGACGACGCGCCCGTTCCGCGTCCCCCTCTATCCCGTCACGCCGCTGCTGTTCTGCGCCGCCTGCGGCTTCATGCTCTATTCCAGCCTGGCTTATGTCGGCCGGGGAACCTTCTTCGGGGTGGCCGTTCTCCTCGCCGGACTTCTTCTCCTGCAAAGGGCCAAAACATCCTTCCAGGTCCGTTCCGCCGCGAAAGGAGATGACGAATGATCCGGAAAATCGTCTTTTCAGCCGTTGTTTTGGTGGCCATCGGTTTTCTCGTCTACTGGCAGCAGGGCGGACAAAACGAGGCCGCCAAAACCGGGGAAGTGCACTTCGCGCCCACCCACCAAAAGGTCGTCGACGAGATGCTGGCGATGGCCCGTGTCGGGCCGGAAGACGTGATCTATGATCTCGGCTGCGGTGACGGCCGGATTGTCATCACGGCGGCGCAAAGGTGGAGAACCCGCGGGGTCGGCATCGACATCGATCCCAGACTGGTCCGGCTCAGCCAAAGGAACGCCGTCAGGGCGAAGGTGGAAAACCTCGTGTCCTTTTACGAGGCGGACCTGTTCGCCACCGACCTGAGTAAAGCCACGGTGGCGGCACTTTATCTGCTTCCGGAACTCAACCTGCGCCTGCGCCCCAAACTGCTCCGGGAGATGAGGCCAGGGTCCAGGGTCGTCTCCCATTCCTGGGACATGGGGGATTGGACGGCCGACGAAGCCCGCCTGTCCACCCCTTACTGGAACGAATGGGTGCCTGGGGATGAGCCCAAAAGATCCCCTCTCTTCATGTGGGTCATACCCGCCAACGTCAGCGGGGTCTGGCGCTGGTCGGAAGGAAAAGACGGCGGCATAAAGGAACTTCGAATCAGCCAGCGCTTCCAGAAAGGGCAAGGGGTGATTTCGGCGCCGACGGGGGAAATGCCGGTCTTGGTGGAGATAACCGGCAACCGGCTGCGGGTCACAACGCAGGAAAAGAACGCGGCAAAAACCCGCAAAACCCTTTATGAAGGAACGGCTGAAGGGGATGTCATCGAGGGAACGGCGATGGTCAACAATGGCGCCATAGAAGAAGGCTTCCCCTGGCGGGCATCCCGAACACCTCACACTAGGATGGACCTTGAAAATAAAACACCGAGCCAAAGAAAGGAGAAATAAGCAGACCCATGAAGATCAGGAAAAAAACCGACCTGCTGTTGTTGCTGTTGGTGGTTCCCCTGTTTTGCGGCTTCGCCGAAATTCCCATAAAAGCTCAAAGTCCCTTGGAAGATGTCACCGTCGATGTTCCCTTTGTCACCATGCCGCGCAAGGATGTGGAAAAGATGCTGGAAATGGCCGAAGTCGGTCCCGCCGATATCCTTTACGACCTGGGCAGCGGCGACGGGCGCATCGTCATCGCCGCCGCCGAGCAATACGGCGCCCGCGGGGTAGGCGTGGAGATCGACGGGGAACTGGTCCGGGAAAGCCGCAGCAAGGCCAGAAGGGCCAAGGTTGCGGATCGTGTGACCTTTGTTGAAAGTGATCTTTTCAAGGCCGATTTCAGCGACGCCACGGTGGTCACCCTCTACCTGATGCCCGACCTCAATCTGCGCCTGCGACCGACCCTGCTGGGCCTGCGGCCGGGAAGCCGCGTCGTCTCCCACTCCTGGGACATGGGAGAATGGCAGCCCGACGAAGCTGTTATCTCTCCTTCCCTGACCGTGAGGATGTTTCCCGACAAGAAATTCCGCCGCTCCCGGATCTATCTGTGGATCATACCCGCCAACGTCAGCGGCGTCTGGGAATGGCCGGCACAGGATGGAAAGGGTGTCCGTACGCTCCGCATCAGCCAGCGTTTCCAGAAGGCGGAAGGGTTCCTCACCGGGGCCGGCGGGGAAACACCGGCGGCGGTCGAAATCCGGGGGGAGCGGGTGCGGATCAGCACAACGGAGGGGCTCCGGCCGATGATCTTTGAAGGGAAGGTGATGCAAGACATGATCGAGGGAACCGCCCGCTTCAGCGACAAGGAGGCCGAAACCATCCCCTGGAAGGCGGTTCGCCAGGAGGGGACCATGGCGGTTTTGAGCCCCTGACGGGCCGTTGAAAAACTTCGTCCTTCGCTCTTTGGGGGCACGGCTCGTTTTGTGGAATTGATTAAATACTGAAAAAGCGGCGGCGCAAATTTTTCAAAAGACTTCCCTTTTCCCTGTGCCGACATTGGCACGCCAGGTCACCGCTGCGAAACCGCCGCCGGGAGTGCGCATGTTGGTAACCTGACCCCGATAGAGACGGGCCGCCAGGCCGACCACCCGATCCCGGTAGGCGAAGAGACGCAGATCGGTTTTCATCGGCTCCGCGCCGGGAATTTCAGTCAGGGAGGGGGGTGAGTAACGTTGCAGAAGCGTTTCCGCTGGATCGAATTCCAGAAAACGCTTGCGGGAGATTTTTTTGCCGAGGATGACGCCGCGGCTGCCGAAGCGAGCGACCGGCTTGAAGACCCACGCCTCCCGCTGCCGCCATATCTCATCGGCAGCGGCCTCCGCCAAAATCCGGCTTTCGGGCACGACGCGGACCAGCAGGTCGATCATCTCTTCTTTCAATCCGCATTCCCGTAGGAAATCGCCGTCCTTCCACAGGGGAAGACGCCGTTTGTCGGCAAGAAGGGCATAGGTGAAAGGGTTGGGAGAAAGACAGACCTTTCGCGCCAGGTAGGCATCGCGAATTACCGCCATTTCCCGGCTTTCCAGGTAAAAATCGGTGTGGCGGTTGTAGATGAGGTCGATCCGTTCGCCATCACAGAGAACCCCCTCTCTGTCCCCATCGAGTTCGCCGGGATCGGCGATGTGGACCCTTATCCCCTTTTCCTCGAAAAGACGAGCGAAACCGGCCATCTCCGGATAGAGAAACTGCCCGCGAGGATGGTCGTCGACAATGGCCATGGTGCGCAACCGGCGTTTGCCGCCGGAAAAAAGCGCGAACTCCTCGAAGAAGGTGGCCAGCAGGCGATCCCGCGCCCTGGCCGACGGCGGCCGCAGCTCTTTCTCCCCGGATGAGGGAAGCCACGGCAGGAGGAGGCCGCCGGCATTGGTATTGACCTCGATCAGCCTGGGGCCGTCCGCCGTCGCATGGAAATCGTAGCCCATCATCACCGCATCGTGACCGGGATCGAAACGGCCGCTTGCGGGGACCCGGGGCAGCACCCTTTCCCGGTAGCCGCTCCGGCGGCTGAGCCGGTAAAGCCCGCCGACGCAGCGGATCATGGCCCGCAGTTCGGCCGCGGAAAGGACTACCTGGGCGTTGCTCACCGTGTAGGGGGGCGGGGGGACAAGCTCCCCAATCATTCCGTTAGCGGCCATGGTTTTGTACGTTTAGTGACAAACAAAAAGTCAGTTTCCCGGACAAGGCATGGGGATACTGACAGCCACTGACCTTGACAGACCGATGTGGGCCTTTGATCCCTCCGGGAAAAGCCGCCCTGGGGGCGCAAGGTTTCTTTTTCCAACGCTGCGCCGCGCCGAGGGCAGGGAAGCTGTTGCCTGCCCTCATTATGCCAGAAATGGCCCCTGTTGCCAGAATGTAAGGGGTCCCTCTTGAAAAATAATCCAAAATAAATAAATTTAAACTAATTTTTGGAGCGATTCTTGAATTGCCACCAAGGATGAAACTTTTCCGTGCAGCGGCATACCACCGTCAGGAGGAAAGCCATGGAAACTTTTGATCCACCGCGGCGCATCAAAGATTGGCCTGAAGAGGACCGCCCCAGGGAAAAGCTTTTGGCGCGGGGGGCGGACCAGCTTTCCGATGCCGAACTGCTCGCCATCGTCCTGCGGACCGGGGATGCCGCCAGCCAAACCAGCGCCCTCGACCAGGCCCGCCAGCTGTTGTCCCGCTTCGGCGGTCTGCGCGGCCTGGGCGCGGCGACCGCCGCCGAAGTCTGCGCCATTAAAGGCGTCGGCATTGTCAAAGCGGCGCAGATCCAGGCGGTCTTCGCCATCGCCGCCCGTCTGGCCGCCACACCGCTGCAGAAGGGAGCGCCCTACTCCTGCGCGGCGACCGTTTTCGACCATTTCCGCGGCCGCCTGGGCCCGTTACGCAAGGAAACCTTCCTGGTCCTGATGCTCGACAGCAAGAACCGGCTGCTCAAAGAGATGGAGGTTTCCGTCGGCAGCCTAACCGCCAGCATCGTCCATCCCCGCGAGGTCTTCGCCCCGGTGCTGCGGGAATCGGCGGCATCGGTCATCTTCATCCACAACCATCCCTCGGGCGACCCACGGCCGAGCCGCGAGGATATCGAGATTACCGCCCGCCTGCGCCAGGTCGGGGAACTTCTCGGCATCCGTGTCCTCGATCATGTCATCGTCGGCAGTGAGGGGTATGTCAGCTTCGCCGACCAGGGATGGATGGACTTGAGTGCCATGGATGTGCCAAGATAGGGACACTGAAATACAGGGGAGAAGGGACGGGGGCTCTGGTTCACCTCGTGCCGTTTTTCCCCTTCGTCCTTTTCCTTCTTCAATCCTGAAAAGACTTGATCCATGTCCCCAGAGAAGAAACCGGAACTGCTCGCCCCGGCGGGAAGTCTGGAAGCTTTTTTCGCCGCCCTGGAGTGCGGCGCCGACGCCGTCTACTGCGGCCCCAAGGAGTTTTCGGCACGGGCCAAGGCGAAAAATTTCACCACCACCGAACTGGAGCGGATGACCGCCTGCGCCCACGCCCGCAATGTGCGTCTCTACGTGACCATCAACAGCCTGGTCAAGGAACGGGAACTCTCCGGCCTGGTCGCGTTGCTCGCCGACCTCGAAGCCATGGGGGTCGACGCCGTCATCCTCCAGGACCTCGCCGTGTGGCGGCTGGCACGGGAGTTCTTTCCCAAACTCAAGCTGCACGCCTCCACCCAGTTGACCATCCATAACCGGGCCGGCGTGGACATGCTGGAGCGCATGGGTTTCTCCCGGGTGGTTCTAGCCCGCGAGCTGTCCATCGCCGAGATCGCCGCCATCCGCGCCCATACATCCCTGGAACTGGAGCATTTCGTCCACGGCGCCCTTTGCTTTTCCTTTTCGGGGCAGTGCTACTTTTCTTCCTACCTCGGCGGCAAGAGCGGCAACCGGGGGCGCTGCGCCCAACCCTGCAGCCGTCTCTACCGCTCCCACCTGCAGGAAGGGTACTACTTCTCCACTCACGACCTCTCCGCGATCGATCTGCTCCCGGAACTGGCCCGGGCCGGAGTCCGCAGTTTCAAGATCGAAGGGCGGATGAAGAGCGCCGAATATGTGGCCAACGTCGTCGCCGCCTACCGCAAGGTGCTGGACACCCCGGCTGACAAACGCAGTGAGGTTCTCGCCGAGGCCAAGGAGTTGCTCAAGGGCTCCTTCGGGCGCCGCCCCACCAAGGGTTTTCTCCTCGGCCCGGAACAGGAGGATATCTCCAGCCCCTCCGTCAAGGGGGCGACGGGGCAGCTGCTCGGCGACATCTCTCAGGTACGCGGCGGGGAAATCCTCTTCCGCAGCCGTTTTCCGCTGTTTGTCGGCGACCGGCTGCGCATTCAGCCCAAGAGCGACCGCCCCGGCAAATCCTTCACCGTCAAGGAACTGAAACTGGGAAAAAGGGGCGTCAAGCGGACCGATGCCGGGACTCAGGTGAGCGTCGGCACCCCTTTCGGAAACCAGGTCAAGATCGGCGATGCGATCTTCAAGGTCTCTTCGGAACAGGCATTCACCCTCAGCGACGCCCATTGCCGCCGCCGTCTCGATCCCTTCTCTTTGCAGCCTCCGGACGCGGAAATTTCTCTGCAGATGGAAGGAGAGCGCCTGCGGCTGGAGGGCCGGGCCGAAGACTTCACCCTGCACCGGGACTATGCCGTGGACATCTTCCCCGCCCGGGAAAACCCCCTGCGCCGGGAGGTGCTGGAACAGATCTTCGGCAAAACCGGCGTCAAGGGCTGGGCAGTGGCTTCCTTTTCCTGCGGCGAACTGCCGGAAGTGGTCATCCCCCCCAGCCGCCTCAAGGAGATCCGCCGCGATTTTTTCGAGGCTCTGGCCAAAGGCTGGCGGCGCCATGCCGGGATACGCAAGGAATCGGCCCTGCAGAGGGCTCTCGCCGCCCTGGCCCCGATCCCTTCGTCACCCGGCCCCGCGGCGCCGCTGGTGACGGTGGCCGTCGGCCACCTGAAGGATGTCCACATCCTCGGCTCCCCCCAGGTAAATCGCGTCCTTCTGCCGCTGACCGAGGAAAACTTCCGCGGCTGGATGAGCCATCCCCACAGCCTGCGCGGTCGGGAGGAGCAAGTGATATGGGATATCCCCTTCATCCTCTTCGACCCCCAATGGGAGGACTGCCGGGAGATGATCGGCCTGCTGGCGGAAAAGGGGTTCCACTCCTTCCGCCTCAACAATCTCGGCCATTTCCCTCTTTTCGACAAGGTTCCGCAACGGTGCCTGGCGACGGGCTACCGGCTCTTCTCTCTCAACAGCCAGGCCCTGGCCGCCTGGCAGGGATTGGGCGTCGCCGAGGCGACCCTGTACATCGAGGATGACCGCTCGAACCTCGGCGACCTGCTCCCCCGCGCCGGGGAATTGATCCCCACCGTCACCCTTTACGCCTCGGTGCCGCTGATCACGACCCGTATCCGCATGCGCAAAATGGCACCCGGCAAAGAGCTTGTTTCCGACAGCGGCGACCGGTTCCGCGTCGACGGCCGTCATGGGCTGAACGTCGTCCGCTCCCTCGAGGATTTCTCCCTGATCGGCCGGGAGCAGGAACTCCATCAGGCGGGATGCCGCTCCTTCCTCCTCGACCTGAATCATTGCGGCCCCTTTTCCCCCCAGGGGAAGAAGGTACTGGCCGCCTTCGCCAAGGGAGCGCGGATTCCGGGAACCTCTCTGTTCAATTACGATATCGGCCTGGAATGAGACGGCGGCAGGGAAGCGGCCCTGGCGCCCAGGCGCAGCCCTTCCATGGAGTAGATCGCCAGCCCCGTCCAGATGAGCCCGAAGCAAATCAGGTGGTGGCGGGAGAAGGGTTCCCCATAGGCCCAGACCGCCAGGATGAAATGGAAGGTGGGGGTCAGGTACTGGAGAAAACCGATGGTCATCAGGCGCAGCCGCAAAGCGGCGGCGTTGAACCAGATCAAGGGTATGGCGGTGAGGACGCCGGAGGCTGCCAGCAGCAGATCGGTGCGCAGGGATCCGCCCAGAAAGGCGTTTTCGCCGGACAGTTTGAGATAGATCAGCCAGGCCAGGGCCACCGGTAGGATGAGGGCGGTCTCGATCAGCAGGCCGTTGAGGGAATCGACCCGGGTTTTTTTCCTCACCAGGCCGTAGAAGCCAAAAGAAAACGCCAGGGAAAGGGCGATCCAGGGAAAGGTTCCATAGCCCAGGGCCAGATATAAAACCCCGGCGGCGGCCAAAAAAAGGCTCAGGGTCTGCCCCCGGCTGGGGCGTTCACCAAGGAAAAGAAAGCCGAGAAAGACACTGAGCAGAGGATTGATGAAATAGCCGAGGCTCGATTCGAGCACTCGATCGGTCTCCACCGCGTAGATGAAAATCCCCCAGTTGGCGCTGATGAAAAGGGTCGAAACCATCAGCAGGCCGGCCTTCTTTTTGTCCCGCAGCAGCTTGAGAACCCCCCTTCCGGCGCCGCTCAGCACCGTCAGCAGCAACAAAAAAAGGCACGACCAGAGGATGCGGTGAGCGACCACCTCTAGCGGAGAAACATGCTTTACCAGTTTGAAAAAAGCCGGGAAGAACCCCCACAGCAGATAGGCGGCAACGCCAAAGGCGACACCGCGAAGGGCCTCGGGATCCGGAGCGGCAGGCAATTGTCCCATGGGATTCGGCAATCGGTTTGGAAAAGGTGCAGTTTAACACTTCCATGGGCGGATTGCATCTGCGGAAAAGGGACGTCAGAAGCGGAAGCCGATCTCGGCCACATAGATCTGCATTCCCGGGTTTTGGCTGTAAATCCCACCGTTGGACATATGCTGGAAACGGAAGCCGAGGCGCAGCCATTTGCCGGGGTGCCAGGCGACACCGATGAAGCTGTTGAACTGCAACGGTCCGCCGAAATCGTCCGCCCGAAAATCATGGTCGGACAGAAGGGAGGGACTGACGCCGGCATCGAGACAAAAAACTTCCTTTGGAGTGAAAAAGGCCAGCCTTGGTCCGATGCCGCCGACAAAAGCGGACGTATCGTGATCGGTGAGAAGGCCGCCATGGATATCGAGGCCCGATTTGAATAGAATGCCCGATGAGAAGCGGTGCTGCCATGGAAGCCACCAGGTCAGAGCGGCCTCCACCTGACGGTAGCGGTCATAAAGCTGGGTGTTGTTGAAATGGTCCGATGAGCCGCCGCGAATCACCAGAAACCCCCGTTCGTCACCCTTGGCGTGAAGGGGAGCGCCGAGCAGACAACCTGCCATGCAGAAAAGTACAAATCGCTGCATTTTATTAATATTCACCGGAATCCTCCCGGGCACGTAAAAATGCCTCCTTTCCTGAAATTATGGCAATTCCCCGCCGAGAATCAATCGGCGGAAAAAAATTATGGCCCAACCCCGAAGAAAATGACCGTTGCGGTTTGTCGTTGACCTTCGTCA
>Ga0123328_1000387_pt1 | contig 46831 bp, 25 predicted proteins | sample BioC12SIPDNA_2_FD_89702 | JGI IMG/M metagenome (GOLD analysis project Ga0123328, IMG submission 89702) | Anaerobic biogas reactor microbial communites from Washington, USA - Biogas_R1_A C12 SIP DNA | ecosystem: Engineered > Bioreactor > Anaerobic > Unclassified | place: Washington, USA...
ATGATGTTGCAGGCGTTCTTGGCGCGCGTGAACCCGGTCTCGACCATGGCGAAGCCAGCCTGCATGAAGAAGACCAGAAACGCAGCCACCAGCACCCACACCGTGTCCAAGGCGTTGATCGAAGACTCCGGCTCGGCAGCCTCAGCCGGAGCATCGGCGGCGGTGGCCGACAAAGCGTCAGCTGTCGCGGCCGGAACATCGGCCGGCACCGCGTCGGCGGCCTCCTGGCCATGGGCCGGAGCCGTCAGCGCCAGCAGAACGCACATCATGCCGCACACCAGCAGCCAGGCCAGAGCGCCGGTGCCCATCAATCGCAAGGATCGTTTCACGAGTCGTCTCCTTCTCTTGTTTGCTTCCGAGCCCGCGCGGCGAGCCGTCAGAAGCTGAATGTCACACTGATGCCATAGACCACGTTGTCGTCATTGGCCACGGCGTCCCGCAGGTCGTCGTCGAGGACGGCGTGGTAGCCGACCGACGGTGTCACGGTCCAGTGGTCGCCGAGTTGGATCGGCAGGGACAGAGAACTGTGCAGGTCGGTCCAGCCGCTTCCGCCGCCACCGAAGTAGAAGCGGTTGTAGTCGGCCGATCCCCAGCCGAAGCCCAGGCCGAGATCCAGGCTCCACGTCACGCCGTCGGCCAGTTGCGGCAGGTCGAAGCTGTGACCGATGTCGGCAGTCAGGTACGTGCCGTCGGCCTCGTCCACGTCGAAGTAGGCGGTGATCGACGGCGAGAGCGGCACGTCGAGGTTCAGTCCGGCGTAGAACTCGGTGGTGGAGTTGAACGCGGTGTTGGGAAACGTGTAGAAGACCATGCCGACGGAGCCGCCGAGCGGGCCGACCAGGCTCATGCTATAGTCGACGGAGACGTCGACCTCGTTGAAGTCGCCCCGGTTGCCGTTGACGCCGGTGAGGTCCATGTTGCCCCAGACGTTGACGGAGAGCCCCTTCCACGCGATGCTGATCGAGGGCTCGAAGACGGGGTCGTCGGTCAGCAGGAGACCTCGCCAGACGTACTTGCTGTTGAAGGTCGTGTCGAGGGAGACCGAGAGCCCGTCGGCGTCGTCAGCCGCCTGGTCGTCGGGCGCGGTGTGGGCAGCCGCCTCGGGGGCGGCCTCGGCCTCGGCGGCGCTGAGCGTGACGGCCTCGTGCAGAGCGGCCCTCAGACCGGCCACGTCGCCGGCCGCCGCGACAGGGAGTTCCTGTTCGGCTGCGCAAAGAACAGACTCCGCTGCAATCACAGAAACCATCGCAACGACAGCCCCGAAGAACTGTCCGCTGCGGGCCCACCGGCGCCGCATCCGGGCGCCGACCGACATGCTTTCCACGAGATCCGCCACGACCACACCGTCCTTTCCAAGCAGAGAATCGCCATTCCCGGACGGCGTGGGTAGATACAACAACTGTGCCATTGGCGGCCTGGCTGGGCACCGGCTGCGGCGTAACCCGTTGTATCAGAATCGGTTAGCACGTCGGGATTTTCGGCGCGGGGGGACGGATGGGCCGATGAGGGAGGGCCTCGCCAGGCTACATTCTTGTTGCTTAGGCGGCCACGTGTTACGTTTTTGTCGCCCCTTCGTGGCCTCCTGGAGGCTCGCGGCCGCGACGGTAGTCCGTCGGAGACACGCCGCGGTGCTTGCGGAAGAGCCGCGAGAAGTAGTGTGCATTGGCGTACCCGACCTGGGCGGCCACCTCGGACACCTGCATGTCGGGGTACTCGCGAAGACACTGCTCGGCCCTCTTCAGGCGAAGCTCGATCTGAGTCCGCTTGAAACCGCGGCCGACGGTGCGTCGGAACTGGTGCGACACGGTGGACGGGCTGCGGTGGACCATGGCCGCCGCCTCGTCCAGCGACAGGGGCAGCTCGGGTCGCTCGGCCATGTGCCGCAACAGAGGATGGACGGCGCCGCGTGCCGCCACGCCCACCAGGTGCAGCCGCGCGATGAACCCGACCAGCAGGCCGAAAATGCGGATAACGTGCTCCGCCCGCTCAGTTCCCAGCATCGGCACAGTCATGAAGGCGTCGGAGAGATCCCTGTCCGCAAGTCTGGCTTGTCGCGCCGCCCGAAGCATCGGCTTCGGCGGCCGCGATGCCGTGCGGAACTGGCCTATCATCACGAAACCCAGGAGCAGATCGTCCACCGTGATCGGGGCCACAGCCTCGTCCAGGCCGCCGTGGCACCGATACGAGACCACCCGCCGCAGTCGCGCCGACTCGTGACAATGGGCCCGGTCGCTGTCAACACAGACCGACCGCAGACCGAGGGGCTCCTGGACGAGTCGGCAGTACGGACAGATGGTTCGCGACTGCCCAACTCGGATTTCCTCGATCGCCGGCGACAGGAAGATAGCCCGTACGCCAAACAGGGCACCCAGATCGTCCAGAATCTCCTGGACCTCGGGCTGGAAGATGTACTCCAGAAGCAGGGCCATAGGAAGCATTCTAGCACGAAATTGCAGAAAAGTGCACCACAATCGCCACTGCGTGCATTTAACCGTTGCGGCGGCACGGGTAGCATGGTGTGGCATCATGGACGCATCATGACGATGGGTAGATCGGGTTTCGCGATGGGTGGTTGCACGGAGGATCTCCGATGAAACGTGGAACATGCTGGACGGCGGCTGTGGCGGTGTGGACGGTGTGGGCAACGACGGCCGTGGCGGCCGGGGAATCCGTGACGTTGGTCGCCGACGGGAAGGCCGCCTGCGTGGTGGTCGTGTCGTCGGAGGCGAGCCCGTCGGAGCGGTGGGCCGCCGAGGAATTGGTCTCCTACCTGAAGCAGATGAGCGGCGCCGAGGTGCCGTTGCTGTCGGGCGATCCGCCCAAGGACAAGGCGGCGGTGCTGATCGGCGGGGGCGCCGTCCCGTCCGGGGATCCGATGCACAAGGGCATCGCCGCTCTGGGCACCGACGGTTACATCATCAGGACGGGCAAGAACCTGGTGGCGATTGTCGGGGGCGCGAAGCGCGGGACGATGTACGGCGTCTTCACGCTGCTGGAGTCGCTGGGGGTCCGGTGGTGGACGCCGGCCGAGACGTTCGTGCCGCAGCGCCGGACAATCGTGGTGCCGCCGACGAATCGTCGCGACGTGCCGAAGCTGGAGTACCGGGACATCATGTTCCTGGAAAGCTGGGACGGCGATGCGGCACGCCAATGGTATGCCCACAACAAGGTCAACGGATTCTCGTGGGAGGACGTGCCGGAGAAGTTCGGCGGCCGGTACGCGTTCTGGGGCAACCTGGTCCACTCGTACAACCAGTTGCTGAAGCTGAGCGGCCAGGAGATCAAGCCGGAGATGTGGGCGCTGCGCGGGGGCAAGCGGAGCGAGAGCCAGCCGTGCCTGACGAATCCGGAGACGGTCCGGGCGATGACGGCGGGGGTGCTGAAAGCGTTCGAGAAATCGCCGGGCGCGCAGTTCGTCGTGGTGGGCCAGCAGGACAACGCCGGCTACTGCCAGTGCGACGCCTGCAAGGCGCTGGCGGAGAAGGAAGGGCTGTCGGGGCCGGTGATTCAGTTCGCCAACCGGGTGGCCGAGGCGGTGGAGAAGGCGCGGCCGGGGTCGTGCATCGCAACGCCAGCGTACGAGTGGTCCCGCACGCCACCGAAAACGCTGCGCCCGCGCGACAACGTGTACATCACGCTGTGTTCGATCGAATGCGACTTCGCCCATCCGCTGGCAACGTCCAGGACGCCGCACAACGTGGCGTTCCGCGACGACATCGTGGCCTGGGGCAAGATCACCAGGAAGCTCTTCATCTGGGACTACGTGGTGAACTTCCACCACTACCTGATGCCGCACCCGAACCTGGACGTGCTGACGCCGAACATCAAGTTCTTCGCCGACCACCATGCCGCAGGGTACTTCGCCGAGTGCGGCCAGACGGGTCGCGCGACCGAGAACGAGTGGATGCGGATCTGGGTGCTGGCCAAGGCCCTGTGGGACCCCGAGGCCGACAACGGCGCCCTGGTGGCCGAGTTCGTGCGCGGGTACTTCGGGCCGGCGGCCGAGCCGATGCAGGAGTACTTCGAGATCATGCAGCGGTTCGTGCGGTCGCACCCGGAAGCGCCGGTGGGCACGTACGTGGAGTTCAACGCCCCGTTCCTGATTCCGTCGGACATCGCCGAGGCGGAGGCCGCGCTGCGCAAGGCCGCGGCGGCAGCCAAGGGACAGGGCGACTTCGAGCGGCGCGTGCAACACGCCCGCATGCCGATCTGGTACATGCTGACCGTTCGCGGCCCCGGCAGCGCGACGTGGAAGGCCGTCGAGGCGAAAGTGGGCAGGATAAACTACGCCGAGGTGGCCGCATCACTGCTTGAGGTCGTGAAGGAATGGCGGGTCAGCCACACGAGCGAGCACGATGCGGGCGGCCCGTGGTTCGAGTGGCTGAAGGCCCATGCGGCAAGCGTGGCGGCGGGTGACCCGCTGTTGCCGCCGGAGCTGAAGGGCCGCGACCTGAGCAGGATTCGGCTGATTCACCCCGGCATGATGGACGGCAAGGTGAGCTGGCTGAAGCCGCTGGAGGGGGCCACGGGCGGGTGGGCGATGCAGTGCGGGTCGGAAGGATGGTACCTGACGCATTACCTGAGTCCGCACGACGACTTCACGCCGGGCAGGAAGTATCGGCTGTCGGTCCGGGTGCGCAGCGAGGTCAAAGACGGCGCCAAGGGCCGCGCGTGGTACGCGGGGATCTATCGGCGCAGCGCGAAGAAGGATGCGGCGTTTGCGTCCGCGACGGCCGAGCAGATTCGGGAGACCGGCGGCGGCTGGACGGTGTACGAGTTAGGCCCGTTTGAGCCGCACGAGGGCGATTTCTTCTACGTCGCCCTGCGGGACCGGGCGATGGTCAAGTCGGTATTCGTGGACTGCTACTGGTTGGAGCAGGTCGAGTAATCATCGCATGGGGCGGGGGCATGTGCAATGCCCCGACGCGTGTGCCCTCATGTCTATAGCGAGCCGCCGTTGACAACAGGGAGGCATTCCCTGCCGTCATGGCCTGCACAGCCATTGCCAGGATCGGCAGCGGCGGCATCGCACATTGCCGGAAGAGACGTTTGAGACACCCGGTCGACGAGCTGGCTCGTCGGAGACCGTGCCTGCGCAGCCGACGATGGTTGCCCGTGTCGCAGCGCACCAGCGGTCGAAGGCAACGTTGACCCATATCGTTGGACGAACGGCAGCGTGCCACGTCCAGCATCCGTCACTCTGTTTCAGGAGACACAGCATGATGTGGAAAGTCGGACAAAGACGTCGTACCGGACACAGGACCGCCTGGCAGCGGCAAGCGACGGTTGCCATGGCGGTGCTCGCCGTGGTGTGTGTCGCCGCGGTCAATGCTCAGGCCGGCGAGCTGGAGTACCAGACGCAGACGACCGCCGACGACACGTATGCGGTCAGCCCGACGGAGCAGTATCGTTCGTACACGTACTGCTACTCCGTACCGTCGGGCACCACGTACAGCTACGCCCGATGGCCGATTCGTGTTCCCAAGGGGGCCACGGTCACTTCGGCCGCACTCCTGCTGAACTCGGCCTACACATCGAGCACGGCAGGCACGGGGCGCATCCGGCTGATCGACCTGGACGACTGCCCCACGTTCTCGACAAACCCGTACAACCTGGCGGTGAGCACCAGCTACGTCGATTGGCCCATCACGGAATGGACGCTCAATCAGTGGTACGAGTCGTCGGACATTTCGTCGCTCGTGCAGGCGTTCGTCGACCGGGAAGGCTACGAGTACGATAGCAACCTGGGCCTGCGGCTGGAGTATGGAGCTGGCGCCGGGGGCAAGAAGGCCTCCACGTGGGATCGAGGCCCGCTTCTGGGACCGAAGCTCCAGATTACCTATACTGGCGGCGAGGCGATCGTCACGCTGCACATGGCCGATCCGCACATCCGCATCGCGCAGAAGGTGTACTGTGTGCTGGAGAATGTCAACGCCACTGACAGCATGGAGGCAGTGCTGGATCAGACGCAGGTGTTCGCCAAAAGCGGCCCTCTGAATGGCGAGGAGGTCTTCGTGACCGACTACTCGCAGCTGGCGGCGGGGCAACATACGTTGGTGGTCCGCATCCGTGACTCGCAACAGAACATTCGGGGCGAAGCATCGCGAACATGGACCACCCTGCACAATGGGATTCCGACCGTAGGCATCAACGAGAACAACGCCATCTGCGTTAGTGGCGAGCCATTCTTCCCAGTGACCTCCTGGCTGTACGGCGAGGACTACTTCTCCAACGGTATCTCTCAAACCATCAACACGCTGCTTGGAGAGGGCTGGTACCCCACGCACAACCTGGCATCGTGGGAAGACTACCTGGAGGTAGGCGAGAACCAAGGCTGGTGGGTCGGGGGGCCGACCCGTTGGGACGGTTTTGTCGGCTCCGACCCGAACAACTCGGACACCACCAAGCTCGCGGCGTATGTCAACGCGACCAAGACCGGCTACCCGAGTCTGCTGATGTGGAACTGGGACGACGAACCGGAACTCGGGGCCCCGGAACAGAAGAACTACGCGGTGCGCGACTGGACGGAACTGTGCCACTCATTGGACACGAACCACCCGACCTACGTCAACTTCACCGGTTATGTCTTCACCAATCTGCCGACCGGACCGGAGACGGTGAAGAAGTTCTGCTACCTCTACAATAAGGACACCTACGGCGAGAACTGCCTGGTGGCCGACATTCTCTCGATTGACTACTACTGCTACGAGTACGCCTCGAAGTGGACCTGGTGCACGCTGGCAGACGCAATGCAGGCTCTGGACAATGTGTACGCCTGGAACCGCAATCTGGCCCCGGTGATGTCGTTCATCGAGAGCCAGGACCTCTACTACGCAGGCCATCCGGAGTTGCAGTGGCCGTGGACGCCTGGCCTGACGCCGACACAATTGCACAACCTGATCTGGCTGACGGTCATCCACAACGCCAAGGGCATCTCGTGGTATCACTATCACTGCGCGACGCCGGCCGCGAATATCGCCGTCATGTCGCAATTCCTGGAAGACATCACGGTGCTGACGCCCGTGGTGCTCGGACCGGAGGAGACCGACTACGAGGTGACGACAAGCCTTGCCTATGGCGGCCGGGTGGACCACATGGAGCGACAATACGGCGACGACCTGTGGATCTTCGCGGGCGAAGTGCTGTCGTCCACGGGCGAGACGGTCACATTCAACGTATCGTTCCTGGAAGATGGCGACACCGTCGTGGTCTACGGCGAGGACCGCACCATCGAGGCCGAGGACGGGTACTTTGTCGACGACTTCGATTCGCTAGCCATTCACATCTATGTCCTGAGCACCAATCCACCGGCTGAGCCCGTGGACGTCGAGTACCAGATTGCCGCCTCGGGAGATGACATGTACTGCAGTTCGTGGAGCACCAATTACACCGGCCAGACGATCTTCTGGCCATACAACTCTACGGACCTGCAGCGTGCGTTCATGAGGTGGCAGCTTGACATCCCGGCTGGAGCGACGATCAACTCGGCCCACCTCGAAGTGAAGAGCTACGTTGCCGACTACTCGACGCCCACCACGGTCCGGCTCCGGTCGATCAACAGCGACGATTGTCCGGCATTCACACCATCGCCCTGGTACTGGGGCGTGTCGGGGAACTACGTGGACTGGGCACTCGGCACGTGGTCCATGAACACCTGGTACGAATCACCCTCGCTGGTCGAGCTTCTCCAGGACTTCGTGGATCGTCCGGGATACGAGGCCGGGAGCTACTTCGGACTGAGGGCGTCCTACGCTTCGGGCACCTACCGGTACATCTGGTCGTTCGATCACGCGGCCGCCGACGGTGCCGTTCTGGTGGTCAATTACACTCCGTGAGAGTCCGCGGCGTGACGTGCTTCGCAGTACTGGTCCGACCGCCCGAAACGGAGGTCGGACCAGTTTTTTGCGCACGGCGGACTTTCGGGTCGAGCACATTACGGGGCAGGCCACGGCCCAGGGACCGGCCGATCAGCGGCGGCTCGGGAACGGAGGCATCGGCCCTTGTGGAGCGTCCTTGGGCGGGTCGTCGTGCGCCTGGCGGGCGGCGGTCTCGGGGGCGACGGCGGCGTCCGGGGCGGCGTGCGCGGCGTCCTTGCTCTTCCGGCGTGCGGCGTGGCGGCGGGCTCGGAGGCCGCGCAGGTGGGCCAGCCGTTGCAACCGTCCGCGCAGGCGATTGCGGTAGAAGCGGATCAGGTAGTACATGAGCACGTAGGTGGCCAGGGCGGCCGCGAGGCCGACCACGGCGCTTCCGAGCCACAGGGGCGCCATGATGCCTTCCATGGCTTTCCAGAACTCGCCGAGCCAGTTCCAGAGGTCGCCCATCCAGATCGCCGGCGAGTGAAAGGCCCGCCAGAACGACGGCACACGATGGACAAGGTCGGCCCACTCCTGGTACACGGTGCCGGCGACACGATGGCCCAGCATCCAGGCGCCGACGCGATAGTTGAAGACGTAGACGGGCACGGCCGTGGCGGGATTGGTGATCCAGACCATCGGGAGCCCCGCGACGCGGTTGCCGGGGATGAACGTCAGCAGAAGCAGGACGATGAGCATCTGGAGACCGATGGTGGGCGTCAGGGCGACGAACATGCCCACGGCGGCACCCAGGGCGATGCGATGGGTGCTGTCGTCCAGGTGGAGGAGATGGACGAACCATCCCCGCAATCGCTTGACGTAGGGACCGGCGGTCATGGCGCGGCCTCCGTCGCGGGGTCGGCGGTGAGTTGCTCGACGGCCTGGAAGACTTCGTCGACGGAGATGCATCGCTGGCAGGCGAGTTCCTGGCGCTGGCCCTCCCAGAGACACTCTCGCCGGTAGCAGGGCGCGCAGTGGGTTCGTTCGGCCAGGACGATGTGGCCCGGACCGTAGGGCCCCGTGAGCTGGGCGTTGGTCGGGCCGAACAGGGCGACGATGGGCCGGCCCATGGCGCTGGCCAGGTGCATGGGCCCGGTGTCGTTGGTGACGACGCACTCGGCCCGCCGCAGCACGGCGGCCAGGGCCTTCAGGCTGGTTCGCCCGATCAGGTCGATCATGTGGCGGCCGCGGAGCTGTCGCATGCGGTCGCTGATGTCGCGGTCGCAGGGCGCACCGACCAGGACAGCGGCCAGGCCGAGCTTCTCGTGAAGCCGATTGGCCAGGGCGGCGAACCGTTCCTCGGGCCACCGTTTGGTCATCCACCGGGCCCCGGGCACCAGGACGACGTAGCGGCGTCCGGCGAGCCCCTGCTCGTTGAGGACGCGGTCGGCCTCGGCCTCGGCGTGGTCGCCGACGACCATGCCGAACCGCCGCGGCGCGTCGAGCGGCGCGCCGACGTAGGCGGCCGCCTGCATGTACCGGTCCACCGACGAGAGTTCCTCGGGCGGCAGCGGGACGACCTGCGTGTAGAACCGGTCGGCGCCTTCGCGCGAGCCGGCCAGCCCGAGGCGGCACGGGGCGCCCGAGGCCCACGCGAGGAACCCGCTGCGGAACAGGCCCTGGAGGTCGATGACGGTCGTGTACCGCGGCCGTCGCAGCTTCGCGACGAACCAGCCGAAGGCGCCGAGCGTCAGGGGATTGCGCCACATGCGGCCGAAGCGGCCTCGGTCGAAGACCACCACATGATTCAGCGGCGGCAGACCCTCGACAATCCCCTTGCATCCGGGCGTGACAAGCCAGTCGATGCGGGCCTTCGGGCACAGGTCGCGCAGGGCCCAGGCCACAGGCAGCGCCTGAATGACGTCGCCCAGGCTCGATGGCTTGATGATGAGTATCCGCGACAGATCCAACGTCCTTACCTCTTCCTGGCCGCCTTGCGGTCCATGGCCAGACGAACGGCATGCCACCATCGTCGCAGTTCGGCGGCCGGCGCCGTGCTGCCGCGATGCCTGCACGAGACAGTGATCGCCCCGCGCATCGCCGGCCCCAGGTACGTCTTCAGCAGCCGCAGGCAATCGCACGCCCCGGCGCCGGCGACCGCGTCGGCAGCGCCATAGCCCCAGTCCCACGAGAACGCCAGCCGCATCAGGTCTTTGGTGCGACGGGCCTCGGTAACGCGGCGCGACGGGCCGCTGAGGCCGTCCATGTCCACCAGGGCCGCCCGCCACGACACACCGTCGCGGCGGAGCAGGATATTTTGCGCTTTCAGATCGCGATGCGAAAGACCCGAGTCGTGCAATCGGCGGATTTCTCGCGCGACGGTCTCGATGCAGGCGGCCCGGTCGCGGCCGCGAAGCTCCGGCAGCACGAGGTCCAGCGGACGATGGCCGTCGAGGGCCTCGGTGACGATCGTGCCATGGCGTCCGCGCAGGCCGTCCCGCCGGTCGAGCCAGGCCAGGGGCCGCGCAGTCCCCACGCCGCGCACCAGCAGCGCATGGCCGCGGCGCCAGGCTCGTTCGGCCCGGGTGCCGCGGCACCAGTCCTCCAGAATCCGCGGCCAGGGGCCGCGCGACGGTCGCGGGCCGGCCTGCGGGTCACGCTTGATGAAGACGCGACCGCCGCCGACCGTCGCGAAACCCGATTCGCCGCCGCGCGATTGTTTGGCGACCTGGGCGATCTCCAGGGTCCGGGCCATGGCGGCCTCGCCGTCGGGCAGAAGCGGCGCCCAGTCGGCCGCGGCCATGCCGACAAACCGCCCGGCCCGGATCGCACGGAAATACTTGCTCTGACGCAGGCACCGGCCGTCGCGGCGGCGATAGAACCGGCGACGGTAGCGCTGGGTGGCGGCCTCGATCCGCCGCGCGCCGCCGTCGACCGTCAGGCCGCGCCGCTCCAGGAGTCGCAACACGCGGCGGCGCTCGGTCCGCGTGGCCAGCGGCTCGAAGAAGTGGTTCAGTTGCACCAGGTGCTCGACCAGGGAGCCCGGGCCGGGCATCTCCTCCAGGGCCGGCAGGTCCAGCACGTCGAGGCGCCACGCGGGACCGTCGCGGATCACGAGCAGGTTGTTCGGGTGAAGGTCCGTGTGGCGCAGGCCGAGGCTGTGCAGCGTCGCGACCAGGTCGGCCAGCAGCGACGCCAGGGTCCGCGCGTCGGGCACGTCGGAGCCGGGCGCCCGGCGGCGGCGATGGAGCCGCACCAGTTCCGGCGGCCGGTGTCCCGGATACGGCGGCTCGTCGGCGGCGGGCTCGAAGCATTCCTTATACAAGAGGTCGCCCAGCGTCCGGGCGCCGGGGGTCTCGGCGGTGATGTAGAACGCGCCGCCCTGCCAGCAGGCGGCCACCGGTTCGACGGTCGGCAGGCCCACCCGTCGCGCCCAGCGCGCGACGCGCCATTCCTTGCGCGGCAACCGCCGCCACCGGCGGGAACCGGTGTACTGCTTGACGAAGAGGCCACGTCCGGCGAGTTCGGTTCGGACGATGCGGCGGCCCTGGCCGTGCTTGACGATCCGGCCGTCGCGGCCATCGGCCATAGCGGCCAGCGGAGTGTCGCCGCCCGGCGGAAAGAGCACGTCGGCCCACTCGCCGGCCACGTGCCACGTCCGACCGCCAACCTGTCGCACGACATCCTGGGTCATGAGGATCCGCTCGCGGCGCGGTCGCGGCCGGCCACGGCCCTGTGCCGTCGCCCGAGCCGGCGTCCGCGTGGCCCTCATCATAACGAGCGGCGCCCGACGCGTCTACAACGCCTCGACGAGGCGCGGCGGGTGGCGGGTGGTGAGCGCAACCGTAGGGTGGGTCCACCGGACCCACGCGGACGCTGGCGTTCGACCCTCACCGCCCCTCGACGGCGCTCGGGGCCGCTCTCCCTGCGAGCAGGGAGAGGGGTTGGCGGCCCCCGGCGCGTGGCGGCAGACATGCCGGGAGGGGCGGTTGACTTGGCGGCAGCGGCGGTTGACCCGGCGGGAGGCAAGTCGTATAATCGCATTTTGCGGATCGGCGATGGCGGCGGTGGCCCGTTACGGAATCGGTCATGGATTTTCCCCTGGAATTCGGTCGACCCTGGGCGCTGGCTCTGGCGCTGATGCTTGTACCGATGGTCTACCTGGCGTGGACCACGCAGGCTCCGCTGCGCGGCGCGCGGTGGTGGGTCTCGACGGTGGTGCGGCTGGTGCTGACGGCGGCCCTGGTGCTGGCACTGGCCGACGTGCGGTGGTCGCGGCACAGCGACGACCTGTGCGTGATGTTCCTGGTGGACGGATCGCGGAGCGTTGGGCCGAAGTCGCTCGACCTGGCGCGTCGGCAGATTGCCCGCGAACTGCCGCAGATGCGCGAGGACGACCGGTTCGGCATCGTCGTGTTCGGGCAGCGGCCGCTGATGGCTCGGCCGGTCGGCCTGCGCGACCAGACGTTCGAGCTGAAGGCGATGGATCCGTCGGTAGGCGATTTCACGGACATCGGCCGCGCGGTGCGATTCGCCGTCAGCCAGTTTCCCCCCGGGTACCAGAAGCGTCTTGTGCTGCTGAGCGACGGCAACGAGAACCTGGGCGACGCGCTGGCCGAGGTGCGGACGGCCGCAGCGGCGCAGGTGGACGTGCTGACGTGCCCGCTGGTAACGGGGTACGACAGCGAGATCGTGGTGGACAGTGTGGTGGCGCCGGCGCGGGCGCGGCCGGACCAGCCGATCAGCCTGAAGGCGCGGCTGAAGGCCACGCGCGCCGGGCAGGCGACGGTCCGCGTGTTCCGTGACGGTCGGCCGATTGCCGAGGGGCCGGTGGAGCTGCGCGAAGGGGCGAACCTGATCGACCTGCCGAGCGACACGATAGCCGAGCCGGGTTTCGTCCGGTACGAGGTGCTGGTGGAGCCGGCCGCCGGGAGCGACACGCTGGCCGTGAACAACGTGGGCCTGGGGTACACGCAAGTGTACGGCACGCCGCGCGTGCTGTGCCTGGAAGGTCAGGCGGGGCACGGGCGGCGGCTCGAGAACGCCCTGCGCAGCGCCGCCGGTCGCGACAAGGGCGGGTTCCTGGTGGACGTCGGCACGATGCAATCCGTGCCGCAGAGCATCGAGGAGATGGCCCGGTACGATTGCATCGTCCTGAGCGACATTCCGGCCACGGCGATGACACCGGGGCAGATGACTCACCTGGAGAACTACGTCAAGGAGCTGGGTGGCGGCCTGGTGATGATCGGCGGGCAGCAAAGCCTGACGACGGGCGGGTACCTGGACACGCCGGTGGCTCGGGCGCTGCCGGTGGACCTGCACCTGGACCGCGAGCGGCACCTGGCCAGCCTGGCGCTGGCGATTGTGGTGGACCAGTCGGGCAGCATGACGATGCCGGTGGGCACGGGCGTGACGAAGATGGACCTGGCCAACCAGGCGTGCGTCAACGCGATCCAGTTGCTGGACGATTACGACGAGGCGGCGGTGTGCATGACCGACACGGCGCCGAAGTGGGTGGGCCGCGGGCTGCGTCCGATGACGCCGGGCAACAAGTCGCTGCTGTCGACGGACGTGCTGCGGAACAAGGGCGGCGGGGGCGGCATCTTCGTCCGCAGCGGCCTGGCCGCGGCGTACAAGGAACTGGCCCGGAGTCGCGCCCAGACGCGGCACATCATCCTGTTCGCCGACGCCAGCGACAGCGAGCAGCAGGAAGGCTGCTTCGCCCTGGCGCGCGGTCACGCCACGGGCGACAACCCGGTGACGTTGACCGTGGTGGGGCTGGGCTCGCCAGGCGACTGTGACGCAATGTTCCTGAAGACGCTGGCGGAGAACCACGGCGGCGGGCGGTTCTACCTGACGGCCGACGCCAAGGCGCTGCCGGAGATCTTCACGCGCGACACGTACATCGTGAGCCGCAAGGCCATCGTCGAGCTGGAGAAGGGGTTTGCGGCGTCGCGTGTGGCGGGCGCCGAGATGATCGAGGAGATCGACTGGTCGGCGGCGCCGCCGCTGTACGGGTACGTGGTCACGCGGCCGCGGGACGAGGGCGAGGTGCTGCTGGCGGCCAAGGACGGCGAGCCGCTGTTGGCGCGCTGGCGGTACGGGCTGGGCAAGGCGACCGTGTTCGCCAGCGACGCCAAGGACCGCTGGGCCCGCGACTGGATGAACTGGGGCGGCTACGACCGCTTCTGGCCGCAGATCGTGCGCTGGACGATGCGCGAGACCACGGGCAGCGACATCCGCACGCAAACGGTCACGACGGGCAACCGAGTGGAAGTGGTCGTGGACGCCGTGGACCGCGAGGGCCGGTTCCTGAACGGCGAGACGCTGTCGGCGCACGTGATTTCGCCGGACCCGGCCGAGCCCCCGCAAACGGTGTCGCTGCACCAGAGCGGTCCGGGGCGGTACACGGGGCGGTTCGAGGCCCGCGCCACCGGCAGCGCTTACCAGGTGGCGGTGGTGGACGAGCGCCAGGGCCGGCGCGTGGACAGCGTGGGCGCCGTCATCAGCTATCCGAGCGAGTACCGCGACATGGAGCCGAACCTGTCGCTGCTTCAGCAGATGGCCGATGCCGGGGGCGGGCGATTCGTGTCGGGCGACCTGGCGGGCAGTTTCCGCCGCCAGGAGCGGCAGGTCCGTGCCCTGGCGGGCATGTGGGCGCCGCTGGTGGTCGCGGGCGTGTGCCTGCTGGTGGTGGACGTGGCGTCGCGGCGGCTGGTGCTGCGCAGGCGCGTGGCCCCGCGCGACGACGGCAAGTCGTCGGCGGCGGAGACGGCCGGTCGCGTGGTGAGCCATCTGCGCAAGAGCCGCGACAAGGTGCGTCTGCGGCAGGACAGGCTGGACGAGTTGCCCGTGAGCGGCGACGCGTCGCCGGGGGCCGCAGGGCCGTCGTCGCCGGCGAAGGCCGCCGACGGCGACGAGGCCGTGATCGTGCTCAAGCGCCGGCGCAAAACCGGTGACAAATGACGGTGCGGGCGCATTGATGTCTCGGGGAAGCAGGGGCAAGATGCCCATGCCACGGGATGGCCCCCAGAACGTCAATACGCCCTGATGGTGCGGGCGCGTGGCCGCAGGCGGCCGGCGCGTCGCGCAGCGACCGAGCGCCCCGGCGGTCGGTGAGACAGGTTGGAGCCCTTCCTAAGGAGAAGACCATGACACAGATGCCACCGATCGAACCTCGGCAGCCGCAACCGCAGCCGGAGCCGCTGGCACCGCCTCGGGTGCAGATTCAGCCGATCCCGCCGGCCGAGTCGCCGCGAAAGAGCCGTGGGGGCCTGTGCCTGCTCCTGCTGATCCTGATCGGCAGCCTGCTGGTGAACATGGCGTTGCTGACGAACATGGCCCGCAACGCGGGGCTGGGCGGCAGTCAGATGGTGCAGCCGATGCCGCTGAAGTCGATGCTGCTGGAGGACGCCGACACGGACGATGCGATCGCCGTGATCCGGATCGACGGCATCATCACCGAACGGCCCGTCGGCGGCATGCTCGGCGGCGTGGAGGGCACGGACTACGAGTTCGTCAAGCAGCAGGTGGCGGCCGCGCTGGCGGATGAGAACGTGCGCGGCGTCGTGCTCGAGGTGAATTCGCCCGGCGGCGGGGCCACGGCCTCGGACATGATGCTCGAGGAACTGAAGAAGCTGCCGGCCGGCGGCAAGAAGATCGTCGTGCACATGGGGTCGGTGGCGGCCTCGGGCGGCTACTACGTGTCGATGTCGGGCGAGACCATCTTGGCGCAGCCGACGACCATCACCGGCTCCATTGGCGTGATCGGCCAGGTGATGAACGTCCAGGGCCTCATGGAAGACAAGCTCGGGATCAAGACCACCGTCTTCAAGAGCGGCGCGTACAAGGACGTGCCGTCGGCGTTCCGCGACATGAGCGAAGAGGAGTTCCGGTACGTTCAGGACACGCTGATCGGACCGTTCTACGAGCGGTTCCTGAGCATGGTGGACGAGGGACGCCCGAAGCTGACGCGCGAACAGATCCGCCCGCTGGCCGACGGCCGCGTGTTCATGGGTCAGGTCGCCGTGGACAACGGCCTGGTGGACCGCCTCGGCTCGTACGAGGACGCCATCGTCGAGGCTCGCCGCCTGGCCGGCCTGAGCCAGTCGAGGGTGATCGGCTACAGCCGCCAGATGACGGTGCTGGAGATGCTCGGCCTGTCGTCCAATGCGCCGCGTTCGGCGTCGGTCGTCAACGTCAGCCGCGACGCGATCCACTCGCTGAGCACGCCCGAGGTGCTGATGCTCTGGCAGCTGTGAGCGGCGAGGAGGTCCGAGGGGAAATCGGTTGACCCGATCTGCACAGTGAAGGAAGACCTCATCACACCGGCGGCGCGCGTGGTCACAAGGCCACGCGCGCCGCTGGCGTTGGGTCACGGTTGCGGCTGAGTGGGTGGGGCGGGCTGGGTGGCGCCGCCGTCGGGCTGTTCGGCGGGCTTGTTCTTGCGATGAAGGAATTCGGTCGCCGAGCCGCTGAGGCTCTGCCAGGCCCGCCGGGTGTCCACGGCTCGTTGCGGATTCTGGAACGGGCCGGTGATGTGGTAGAAGCTGCCGATGATCGGCAGGCCGCCGGTCGGCAGCTTCTTCAGCAGGTCGGTCGCCTTCTTGACGTCCTCGCCGAAGAGGCTGCCCAGACCGCTCAGGCGATCCACGGCCGTCTGCTCACCGATCACGCTGGCCGCCACGTGCAGGTCGAGCCAGTCGTCCCAGTACACGTCGCCGTCCATGACCATGCGGATGAGGTCGCTGTCCACGCGCACGTCGGGCAGGCGGATCAGGCCGCTGCGGCGGCCGGCGCCCGCCGGGTGCGGCGCGGTGACCTTGGCCATCGGCACGAACTCGAAGTCGGCCTCGGCCGTGCGGAAACTCGTCGGGTCGAACTTGCCGCGAAGGAACCCCGCGACGCTGTCGAACAGCCCCGAGCGGATCACCTTGAACAGCGGCAACTGCCACAAGTGGCCCTCGGCGAACGAGGCGTGGCCCTTGCCCTCCAGCGTGTGGGCGATGGCGACGGCTCCCTGAGTTTTGGCCGCCGCCGGAGCTGCCAGTCCCTTGAACGCAACATCGCGCAACGACAGCCGCCCCACCAACTCGTTCGGCGGCAGCTTGGCCACCGTCGCCAGTCGCCGCACGTCGAGCCGCTCCAGGGCCACCGTGGCGGCAAACGGCATCTCGCCGGCCAGGGCCACCTCGCCGGCCACGGCCAGCTTGCCCTCGGCCAGCAGGCCCGTGAACTCCTTCAGCACGATCTTCTCACCCGTCAGGTCGATGACCGCGGCGGCGCTTCGTAGCGGCAGGTCGCCGTTGAGGGCGTCGAGGCTGAGGTTCTTCACGCGGATCGCACCCGCCAGCTCCGCCGGCGGCCACCATTGCCCCTGGGCGTTGCGGACCAGGCGGCCGCGCACGCCGTCCATGCTGAAGACGCCGCCGATGTGGAACTCCTGTTCGACGCGGCCGGCCGCGCCGCCCAGCAGCGCCACGAGCGACGGCTGAATCGTGGTCTCCTTCATCCGCGCCGTGAAGCTGAGCTCGCTGGGCGCGTAGGCGACCGTGGCATCGAGTTCGCCGTAGTCCGGATCGGCGGTCCAGACGCGGGCGCTATAGGGCTGCGCCGCCGAGGCGCGCGACACCGTGGCCTGGAAATCCAGGGCCGGGCTGCGCGCCGCCGGTGCGTCGGGGCGATCCACCGGCCGCTGCATCCACGACAGGTTCCTGACGTCCAGGGCCACGTCGCACGTCACGTCGCCGCGGTCCGCGGCATAGGACACCCAGCCGGCCTTGTCGGCGGCCGTGCGAAGCCGGCCCTGCGGCAGCGCCTCGCCGGCCCGCGACCGGATAGCCGCCGCCATGCGGTTCCACGGCACTGCGCCCAGGTCGGCATCCACGCGCAGGTCGGCGGCCGTGAACACGCGCCGGGCCCAGTCCATGGCCACGGTGGTCTTGATCTGTCCGAGCTGCGCGCCCTGGAGCGCCACGTCGACGCGGTCGGGTTTGCCGTCGAACGCAAACGGAGCAACCGTGGCGGCCAGCGTCGCGCCGGGCGGCAGCAGATACCCGCCCTGCCCGTCGCCCAGCTCGGTCACCAGGAGCTTCACGCCGGACACCTGCTTGCGGCCAAGGTCCACGGTGCCGTCGGCAACGGCCGCGGCGTTGTACGGTGCAGCCGCGGCACCCGGCTCGGGCCTCGTAAGGAAGCGCGCCTCGACCAGTTCGGCATGAAGCGCGACAGCGCCGGAGGCCAGCTCCGGCAGGCTCTTGGCGGACGTCTGTGCGGCCAGCGCCAGATCGCCGCCGGCCAGGTCCACGGGCAACTTCTCCCGGATCGCGCCGGGCAACTGGTCGAGCCGCACCGGCCGCCCGTCGGCCGTGGAGACCTGGGCCACCACATCGCCGGGGCGGTCCATGAGCGACAGGCTGAGCCGCCCGCCCACAACGTCCAGGACCGCCATGGCCTGCATCGACTTCTGGACCAGGTCGTACGTCACCTCGGCCCCGCCGTTGGCCACAGGCAGCGACACGGGCTTGCCGTCGAGTTCCAGCGTCGCCTCGGCGTCCAGGTTGCTCACGACGGCCTTGGCCACGAGCCGCGTCACGTCGCCCTTGTCGCGGTCGTAGCCGAGGCGAGCCGTGGCATCGAGCAGGGCCGTGAGTTTGCTCAGGCGGTTCATGTGTGGCGCGGCCTCGGGAGCGAATCGCGGCACGAGTTCGGCGACGAGTTCGCGCGTGACAGGCAACCGCGACAGCGTCACGTCCGCGGCAAGCTGCGAGCCGAGCCGGTCGAGAGTGACCTTGGCCGCGACGTTGCCGCCGGACTCGGGCCGCGAAACGGTCACGTTGGCCAGGAGCGACAGCGAGGGATCGTCCTGGGGCGCCCCCACGTCGGCGCGGAAAGCCAGTTGCTCGACGCGCTCGGTGCCGGGAATCCGCATGCGGAGGTTCTCGCTGGCCACCGACAGGCTGCCGCGCGAGGCGTTCGGCCGGGCCAGGTCGATGGTCGCGCCGCCGGAGGCGATGGCAAGGCGGCCCTGGGCCTGCGTCTGCTCGATGAAGTCGGGTTTCAGGTTCGCCAGGCGGGCCAGCAGGTCGCCGCTGAAGACGATCGCGCCGTCGGCGCGCGTCAGAACGAGCGTCCGGCGCTGACGGTCAAACGTGCCGTTCGCTTCCAGGCGAATGTCGTCCCGGATCGTGCCCAGGGCCGCGAAGAACGACACGGGGGCGTCGGCCACTGCCGTGTCGATCGTCGCCGTGGCGTCCACCGGCATCTCGATAGGCGCCTGTTCGACGCGACCGCCCGTGGCCTTACCCTTGAAGCCGATCTCCATGAGCGATGCTTTCGCCGCGTTGCCGGTGCGGGCGGTCAGCAGTCCGGTGACCTTCGCAGCGTAGGGCGCCGTCCCCATCGGCGCGGCCAGTCCCTCGACGTTGACCTCGGCGTCAAGCGTCTCGACGGCTCGGGCAACGTCGGCGACGCGGGCCTTGCCGCGCAACCGGCCGCCCAGGAGCGACGCCTTGGCCAGGTTCGCCGTGACCGCCGTGCCGGCATAGTCGGCCGTCAGTTCCAGGTCGTCCAGCGCGATCCCATCGGCCAGCGAGACGGGCGACGTCGTGCGGACCACGGCCGAGATCTTCGCCGGATCGACGGTCACCGTGGCGTCCAGACCGCGCACCTGGGGCCCGCCGGGAACGGTCGCGCCGGCATCCGTCAGACGCACCACCGCGTGCGGCATCGTGGCCGGATCGGTCAGCGACAGCTCCTGAATGGCGACGTTGGCCGTCGGTTGAAGCGCGACAATCTGCGCGATCGTCTCGGCAGGCAGCGCCGGCACGGTCGCCAGCCCCTGCGGCGTGATCGTGATCGCGCCGTCCGTGGTCTTCAGCGACACGGCCAGCGGGGTCACCTGGACAGTGCCGCTCAGAGCCGTCTTGCCCCAGGCGGGGTCGTCGAAACTCAGGTCGAGGTCGTGCTTCATGCCGGCGGCGTCCGTCAGCCGCAGATCGACGTTCACACCCCTCAGCTCGACGAGGCGTCCGGCCTGCTGCTCTTCGCCTTCGAGGGTGACCTCGACGGCCGCGGGGTCGGCCACCGTCTGATCCAGGAGCCGCAGATCGGCGTCCTCGATGCGGATGCGGTGGACGGCGACCTGCATGCCGGCGCCGCCGGACGGTTCGGCGGGCTTCTCGGCGGCGTCGGCGGGTGGCTGGACGAGACGCTGGAGATTCAGCCGCCCGTCGGCCTCGCGCACGGCCATCACGCGCAGCTGGGCCATGCGCACTTCGGCAATGTCGATCTGCTTGCGCCACGGCCACGGGATGCCGTCCAGGTCAACGCGCACCTCTCCGATGAACGCCACTTCGATGCCGTCCCGCTCCGTGTCGGTCAGTCGCAGGTCGGCAATCGCCAACCCGGCCAGGCCCCGGACCTCGATCTCGCCCATCTGGATGTCCATGCGGGTCTTGTCGCGGACGGCCGCCGTGGCCACCTTGCGCACGATGTCCGGAGCGTAGATGCCCAGGACCACACGGCCGGCGACAACCAGAACCACCAGGATGCCGACCACCCACAAAGCTATCTTGCGACGTCGTGTCATGACGGAGTTCCCCCTCAGAAAACAGAACGCTTGGTAGAGTCATTATAGACCATCGCCCGCGCCGCGTCACGCGCCGTAGCGGCCGAGGAATGAAGTGCATTAACGTTTCGGGGGCCGCACCGTGGTATGGGCAGGAGGCACCAAGCTCATCTTGTGAAACCCCTCTCCCTGCTTGCAGGGAGAGGTGCCCCGAGCGCAGCCGAGGGGCGGTGAGGGTCGAACGGAAGAAGCGATACGAACTCGCAACGTTCTCTCCGCGCGTCACCCTCACCCGGCCCTGCGGGCCACCCTCTCCCCTCGCAGGGAGAGGAGTCAACGGCCCGTGCCACGGCGGCCCCCCCCCGCTCACAGCGTCCCGGCTGCGAGCCGCTGCCGCGCCACCTCGGCCTGGCCCAGGGCCACGCCGCCGTCGCCGGGCGACACCTCGCTGTGCCGCAGCACGGTGAAGCCTTCCCGTTCCAGCGCCGCCGTCAGGCGCTCGGTCAACCGTCGGTTCAGGAAACATCCGCCGCTCAGGGCGACGAGCCGCCGGCCCGTGAGCGCCCGCATCCGCATGGCGCCGTCCAGTAGCATCGCCGTCACGGTGTTGTGGAACCGCGCCGCCACGCGGCCGGCCGTCTGCCCGGCGTCCCGCGCCTCGACGATGCCGCGCACCACGGGAGCCATCGACACCTCGAACGGCGATCCGTCGGCGCGGTCGATCACCTGGTACGCGAATCGTTCGCCCGAGTCGTCGTCGGCCGCGGCCTCCAACTCGATGGCGGCCTGGCCCTCGTAGCTGCTGTGGTCGGCCACGCCGGCCAGCGCCGCGGCCACGTCGAACCATCGGCCCAGCCCGCAGGCCCGCGGCGCGTTCAGACCCTGCTCGATCATCTGCCGCCAGACGACCCGCTGCTCGGCGGTGGTGGTCGGCAGGAGCCGCGCGGCCACCGTCTCGGCCTCGTCGCCGAACACGGCCAGGAGCTGGGCCCAAGCGATCCGCGTGACCTGCCTGACGGCCGCATCGCCGCCGGGCAGGGCCGTGTAGGCCAGGTGGCCCAGGCGGTCGAACGTGCCGTCGGGGCGCACGTCCAGGAACTCGCCGCCCCAGACGGTGCCGTCGCCGCCGTAGCCGGTGCCGTCCATCGCCAGGCCCAGCAGCGGTTCGGTCAGTCCGTGCTCGGCGGCCACGGAAGCGATGTGGGCGTGGTGGTGCTGCACGGCCGTCAGTCGCACGCCGGCAAGGCGGCGCGCGTATCGCGTCGCGTGGTACGCCGGGTGCAGGTCACAGGCCACGACGTCGGGCCGCACCGCCAGCAGCCGCGCGAGCCTCTCGAGGGTCTCCTCGAAGTAGGCCGCCGCCAGCGGACTGTTCAGATCGCCGATGTGCTGGCTGACGTAGGCCATGCCGCGGCGCGTCAGGCACACGCAGTTCTTCAACTCGGGCCCGACGGCGAGGATCGTCTCGGCGCGCGGCGGTCCCGGCAGGCGGATCGGCCGCGGCGCGTAGCCCCTCGCGCGGCGGACGACCAGCGGCCGTCCCCCCTGCACCGTCGCTACCGAATCGTCGCAGATCGTCTGAATGTCCCGGTCGTGCAGCAGATACCAATCGGCGATGCCGTCCATGCGGGCCACGGTCTCGGCGTTCTCGCGGCACATGGGCTCTTCGCTCAGGTTCGCGCTGGTCATCACCAGCGGCGGCAGGCCGCCGTGGAACAACAGCACGTGGATCGGCGCATAAGGCAGCATCAGTCCGAGGTAGAGGCTTCGCGGCGCGACGCTGGGCGCCACCGGCGCGTCCGCGCGGCGCGGAATCAGCACGATGGGCCGCTCGGGCGATTCGAGCAACCGTCGCGACGGCTCGTCCAGATGCACCAGGCGCGCCGCCTCGGCGGCGTCGGCCACCATCAGCGCCAGCGGCTTCTCGTCGCGGCGTTTGCGGCGGCGGAGTTCGGCCACAGCCGCCTCGCTCGTGGCGTCGCAGGCCAGGTGGTAGCCGGTCAATCCCTTGATGACCGCCAGCCTCCCGGCGAGCAGTTGCCCCCGGACGAACGCCGCCGCATCGTCGCAGGGCATCGCGTGGCCGCGGGCGTCGCAGAGCGTCAGCCGCGGTCCGCAGACCGGGCAGGCGTTCGGCTGCGCGTGGAACCGCCGGTCGGCGGGGTTGTCGTACTCGCGGCGACAGTCGGGGCACATGGCGAACCGCCGCATGGTCGTCCGCGGACGGTCGTACGGCACGTCCAGGATGATCGAGTACCGCGGGCCGCAGTGCGTGCAGTTGATGAACGGGTAGCGATGGCGCCGGTCGGCCGGATCGAGCAGCTCGCGCCGGCACGCGTCGCACAGGACCATGTCGGGTGACACGTCGGTGGCCGCCGCGGCGGCGTCCAGTGACGGACGGATCTCGAACGTCGCCGCGTCGGCCTGCGGCGCGGTGTCGTCGGCCTCGCACGAGACAATGCGGGCCAGCGGTGGCGCGGCCGTGTCGCCGTCGCCGGCCAGCGCCGCGGCGAAGCCGTCCACGCGCGCGGCCGGGCCCTGGACCTCGATCAGCACGCCCTCGGCGTCGTTGAGTACCCATCCGGCGAGCCCGCGCTCCGTGGCCAGCCGATAGACCCACGGACGAAATCCCACGCCTTGGACGGTCCCGCGGACGCGGATGCGGCGGCGAATCTGGCGGTCTCGGTCGGTCAACGCGTGCGGCCTCCGTTGTCGCCCAATTATACGCGGCGACACACGGTTCGGGCAGGGGCATTCCCGCGGCGACAGCCGCTCCCCCTTTCAGGGAGAGAGGGGTTGTTGACTCCTCTCCCTTGAAGGGAGAGGGTGGCCCGAAGGGCCGGGTGAGGGTGACGCGCGGAGAGAACGTGACGAGTTCGGGGAGTTGGCTTCGTTCGACCCTCACCGCCCGGCCTTCCGGCCGGGCACCTCTCCCTGCTTGCAGGGAGAGGGGTTGACGCCTCGCCCTTGAAGGGAGAACGGCTCGAAACATGTCATGTCTTGATGACGCACCCGGCGCCAACTATGCCGTTGACGGTGCGGCACGGGGCGATTACCATAGCCCGCGGCGGGTCAGGCGACCGAAACGACGGGGAGAAACCATGGACAGTCACGAACGGGTCGAGAGCTTCCGCAACCATTACGAGGCGATTCGGGCCGAGGTCGGCAAGGTCATCGTCGGCATGGACGAGGTGGTCGAGCAGGTGATGTGCTGCCTGCTGACGGGCGGCCACGCCCTGCTCGAGGGCGTGCCCGGCGTCGGCAAGACCATGCTCATCCGCACCCTCAGCGACGCCCTGGACCTCCGCTTCAGCCGCATCCAGTTCACCCCCGACCTGATGCCGGCCGACATCATCGGCACGAACATCGTGGTGGACGACGGCCGCGGCGGCAAGCAGTTCCAGTTCCAGCAGGGCCCGATCTTCGGCAACATGATCCTGGCCGACGAGATCAACCGCGCCACGCCCAAGACACAGTCGGCCGTGCTCGAAGCCATGGCCGAGCGCAGCGTGTCGGTGGCCAAGACCATTCACAAGCTGGAGCTGCCGTTCTTCGTCCTGGCCACGCAGAACCCGCTGGAAATGGAAGGCACGTACCCGCTGCCCGAGGCGCAGCTCGACCGGTTCATGTTCAAGGTTCTGGTGGGCAGCCCGAGCCTGAGCGAGCTGACGACCATCCTGGACCGCACGACCGGCGCCGAGACGCCCGAGGCCCGCAAGATCGTCGGTCGCGACGAGCTGCTGGCCATGCGCGACCTGGTGCGCGAGGTGCCCGTGGCGAGCCACGTGAAGGAGTACATCGGCCGCGTGATCCTCGCGACGCATCCCGGCAGCGAGTTCGAGACCGAGTCCACGCGCAAGTACGTCCGGTACGGCGCAAGCCCGCGCGCGGCCCAGTCGATCATCCTGGCCGCCAAGGTCAACGCCCTGCGCCAGGGTCGGCACAACGTGGCCTTCGCCGACGTTCGCCGCGCGGCCAAGCCCGCCCTGCGTCACCGCCTGATCCTGAACTTCGAGGGCGAGGCCGAGGGCGTCCGCCCCGACGACCTGGTGGACCAGATTCTGGCCGCCGTCCCCGAGGCCCAGACGGTCTGACGCGGCGACGTGCCGCGCCTGCACTTTTCCCCCATGCAGATGTATCCGTCACCGCGCCCATTGCACAGGGCGTCCGGCAAGCGTATCCTGTTCGGCTTGTTTGTGCTATGGGCAGTCCCCCTCCGGAGAGGAGACATCGTGAGTGCATCACCGGCAGTCAGCGTGATCGTCCCCGTGTACAACGGCGAGCGGTTCCTGCGGCAGACCCTCGACAGCATCCTGGCCCAGACGTTCCACGACTACGAGATCGTCGCCGTGGACGACGGGTCGTCGGACGGGTCGCGGGCCATTCTCGAAAGCTACGGCGACCGCGTGCGCGTCTTCACGCAGAAGAACCTCGGTGCCCCTTCGGCCCGCAACCGCGCCATCGGCGAGGCGCGCGGCCAGTGGATCGCGTTCCTCGACCACGACGACACCTGGGAGCCCGACAAGCTCGAGTTCCAGATGTCCGCCGCGCGGCCCGACGACGACCTGATCCACGCCGAGGCCCGCGTCATCGACGGCTCCGGGGCGATCATCAAGTATGCCTTCAGCCACCCCGACGACCCGCCCGAGACCCAGACGCGTCTGGAACGCGTCATCCGACACAACCCGATCTACGTCCTCACGACCATCGTCCGTCGCGACGCCATCGAAAAGGTCGGCCGCCTCGACCCGAACGACCGTTTCGGCACCGACGAGTACCTGCTCTGGATGCGGCTGCTGGCCTCCGGCTGCAAGGCCCGGTACCTCGACCGGATCGTCGCCTCGTACCGCGTCCACGGACAGAACGCCTCCGGCCACCACACGCGGATGATCTACGGCGAACTGTATGCCCTGGAAGCCCTCTGGGCCGAGTTTGGCCGCACGTTCAGCCCCTCGGTCGCCCGCGCGTTTCACGCCAAGATTCACCAGCTCTACTACAGCTACGGCTGGCGACTCCTGGACGACGGACGCAACGGCGAAGTGGGCGCGTGCTTCCGCGCCGCCCTGCGGCACAAGCCGCTGTCGTGGAAATCGTGGCCGTGTGCGGCCGCCAGCTCCGTCCCGGGCGCCCGGTGGCTCATGCCTTCCGTGCGACGCCTCGTCGGCGAAGGGCATATTGTCAGCGAGCAGAACGGCTGGTACGGTTGATCCGACGTCCCACACATAGGAGTCCCGATCCGATGGCCACAGACGACGCGAAGCGGTTTCCGATTGTTCTCGTGCGACACGCCGAGCCGGTGCAGTTGCCGCCCGGCACGGGCAGCCACTGGACCGACACGGAACTGAGCGACCTCGGCCGTCGGCAGGCCGCCTGCGTGGCCGACCGCCTGGCCCGCGAGATCGGCTCGACGCCCGTCCGCATCGTCGCCAGCGACCTGAAACGCGCCGCCCAGACCGCCCAGGCCATCGCCGCGCGCCTCGGCGCCAGCGTCGAGACCACCGGCGAGTTGCGCGAGTTCAACGACGGCTGCGGCGAAGTGAACCCCGGCGACGCCATTGCCGCCCAGGCCGGCCGAGGCGAAACCTGGGCCGCCTTCTACGCCCGCGTCAACGGGTGCCTCGCGCGGCTCGCGGCCGAGCAGGACCGCCTCCTGATCGTCGTCTCCCACTACGGCACCGCGATGAACCTCGTCAACGGGTGGCTCGGACTGGGCCTGAACGAAGCGGGCGACATCCGCGTCTCGTTCGGCTCGCACCTGACCGGCGTGTCGGTGCTCCGCGTGGACCGCCGCGGCAAACACGTCCTGGAGCGCCTCAACGACACCTCGCACCTCGACGCCGCCGGCCTCGGCCAATCCCTCGGCCTGAGCGAATGACGCAGCAGAAACGCCGCCGCACAGCGCGCCCTTTGGCCGCCCGACCAGCGCGCGGACGTGTGCCCCCCTCCTCCCCGGGCGAGTCAACCCCTCGCCCTGCTTGCAGGGAGAGGCGCCCCGAGCACGGTCGAGGGACGGTGAGGGGCGAACGGGGAAGACCCTCCGAATTCGTCACATTCTCTCCGCTCGCCACCCTCATCCGGCCCTTGCGGGCCACCCTCTCCTCTCGAGGGAGAAGGGTCAACGGCCGCTCTCCCTGCTCGCTGGGAAAGGCCTCCCGATTCGGGCGGTCTGGACCAAAATCCTTGGTCCCTTCCCGGATCTGGGAACCGGCGGGCGCCGCGGGCGCTCGGCGCCCGTATGTCCTTGCCCCACAAGGCGTTTCACAGGTGCTGCGAGGCCCTCGGCCCGCGTCGGACAGCCTGGCCCCGCCCCGCCTGGGCAGACCGCCATTTGACAATCCGGCTTTTCGGTGTATAGTCTACTTCGGCCGATGATCAAGCGTATGATCGTCGCCCGGGGGAGCTGGCGGCGCGGCATCTGCGCCGCGGTCGGGGCAAGACGGCGTTGACGTACCGGACACCCCCTGCCGTGCTTCCGCCCCCCGGACAAAGGCGACCGCACAGATCGGCAACAGGGGCGTTCTCTGCTTCCCGCGGTCGTCTCTGTTCGAGGGCCACGGGGGCTCTCGGCAACGCCGACGGTCGTGGGCAGCTTCTGGCGAGCGTGTCGTCACATGGTTGCACGTCTCAAGTCACTTGAACGATTCGGAAAGGAACCCATCTATGAGAGAGCACAGGTTGAGCTTCATGGTTCTGGCGGCCCTGGCCGTCATCCTGGCGCCTGCCGCAAGCGCCATGGCGGACATTGTGTACGATCGGACCATCGACACCGCCGGACAGCACCTGGGGGGCAACATCACCAACAACGTCCTCATTACCTCTGACGGCAGCGCCACCGATGGAGGCGTGCCGGTCAAGATCTACGGTGGCGGCCTGGTGACGGTCCAGGGCGACTGGGACTTCCGCGGCCAGAACAACTTCCTGGGCGGCGTTGGCTCCCTGGGCACTCTCCATGTGGACGGAGGCACCGCCACCACCGACAACTCGCTTATCTTCAACGGTTGCGTGTCCTCCGGCGTCGTGGGTGAAAGCCGCCTGAACGTCACTGGCGGCACCTTCAACCTCGTGAGCGCCTATGCCAACCAGAACGACTCGCGGCTCTACGTCAGCCAGACCGGCGGCTTCACGAATGCTGCCGGCACGTTCACCGTCGGCCACGGCAGCACTCAGAAAACCAACGTGCAAGCCCAGTATGTGATCTCCGGCGGGCGGGCGAAGTTCGGCAACCTCACGGTCGGCAATGGCGGCAGCTCGCTGACCAGCGCCAACTGCGGCAGCGGCCGATTCGAGGTCAACGGCCTCTGGACCGTCGACGGCGTCGCCAAGGCCATCGAGATCGCCAGCATCCTGCGGCTCCATCATACGTTGGCCTTCAACTTCGGCGCGACCGGCGTCACGCCGATCGACGCCGCCACGTTCGTCCTGGGGACCACCGACGGCGCGAATCCGACCATCGAACTGGGCGTGCTCGACGGGCTGACGGCCGGCGACGTGGCCGCCGGAACGTACGACCTGGTGCGGCTGGCCGATGCCTGGGACGGCAGCCTCGGCGACATCGCCCTGGTGGCCCCCACCGGTTGGGCGCTCCAGATGAGCGACGACGGCACGGCCATTCAGGCCGTCGTTCCGGTCATTCCCGAGCCTTCGACTATGGCGTTGCTCGGCTTTGGGGGTATAATGTTCCTGTCGCGGCGCTGGCGCAAGTGACTGTCGAACGGCGCCGGGCACGAGCGGAATCGCGTGACCAGCGCCTTCGGCAGGAGCACGGCAGCATGGCCCGTATCGAGGACATTGCCAGGGAACTGAACGTATCCGTGTCCCTGGTCTCGAAGGTCCTCAGCGGGCGTATGGGAAGCACACGCGTGAGTCCGCGGGTGGCCGAGGCCATCCGCGGACGCGCTGATGCCTTGGGCTACCGCAAGAACGTGTCCGCCGCAGGGCTGGCCACAGGACGGCAACACACCATTGGCGTTCTCATGCATGCCCTTGGCGTCCCCGGCAGCGGTATTGCCGAGGCCATGCTGCACGGCATTTCGCGCGAGGCCGCGGCCCACAACCAGCGCGTCATCCTTCAGTTCTTCCATGAAGACAATCAGATGCGATCCTGGATAGACGAGGTGGACCACACCAGCGTGGACGGCGTCATGGTCTGCGGCGGAATGCACTGGGACCTGCTCGCGGATTACCTGGCGCTTCAGCAGCGCCGAGTTCCCATCGTCACGCTCCACGACAGACAGATGCACCCGTCCATCGGCACCGTGGGCTGTCTTCAGGCGGGCGTCGGCCGCATGGCGGCAGAGCATCTGATCCGTTGCGGCTGCCGGCGGCCGGCGATCATCGGCTCGAACTACAGCCAGGCCCGGGGCAGCCTGGAGGTGCTGCGCGAGGCCGACCTGCCCTGCGATCCGTCCCGGGTCTTCGTGGCCCGCGGCTACCTCTGGACGACCGGGGAAGAAGCGGTCGCCCACTTCGCCTCCGAAGGAGTCCAGTACGACGGCCTGATCGCCCACAGCGATCAGCAGGCCGCCGGGGCCATCAACGCCCTGATCCGCAGCGGCCGGCGCGTCCCTGAAGACGTCAAGATCATCGGCGTCGACAACTCGGCCGCCTGCGATTTCGCCGTCGTGCCACTGAGCTCGATATCGCAGCAGGAACGCACTCAGGGCCTCCTGGGCGTCCGTATGCTGATGAGCCTCATCGAGAATCCCCAGCAACGGCCCGATCCCGTCTGGGTAGAGCCGGTGCTGCACGCCAGACGATCGAGCGCAGCCCCCGCCTGAGACTCGCGTCTCGCACGCAGTCGCCCCCCTCCTCCAGGACAAGTGCCACAGGTGCCGCGCGGCCCCGTTTTTCGCATGTTTCCGCGGCTGTCGCGCCGCGTTGCGGAGAAATCCCGGAATTTCACCGACAACACAACCCGCTGTGCCCCCATGAGTTGCGGCGCGCGCAGGCGTTTTCGCCATCGGCCGAGTTGCCCGTCTGTCGAGCATCCGTAGAGTTTCCCCCGACGGGCGGCCGCGGGGTCGCCCGGTAGTTTCGGCGCCCCGTTACGGCGGGGCCTCACTGGGGAGACAGCACTGTGTCGCGGGCCGCCTGTCGGGCGGATTCGGACGCCGTGCAGGTCGCTTCGCGGACCTCGAAAGGGAGGGGATTCATCCATGAGGACGCATACCGCATTCAGGACGTTCCGTGCTGAGAAGTCGTGTGGCAGCCGTTGGGTGTCGCTCGTGGCGGCCGTGGGACTCGTTGCAGCCCTGGCCGCGCCGGCGATGGCCGATCTGGCCGTCGATGCGTCGGGCAACGTGACCGATTGGGGCATTACGCCCTTTACGCACAGCAACGTGACCAACGCCCTGCTGGGCAACATGGTGTACACCATTGCCGACGACTACGCGCCGATCGACTACCCGTCCGGCGTGGGCCACGTGCCCAGCCCCGGCGGCAGCCTCGGCGAAGCGTTCGACCTGGAGGAGATGTACATGCGCGTCAGCGGCAACAGTCTCCAGGTGCTCGTGGTCACCAGCTCGGCCTACACCCGGACGGTGGACGGCACGGCGATCACCCTCGGCGATTTGTTCCTCGACCTGGGCGGCAGCCGTTTCGCCGTGGTGACCCAGTCGGCGTCGCAGGGCCTGACGGCCGGCGGCGTGTACCAGATCGCGTCCGACTCGGACGTGAAGGTGCTTAAGCCGGCCGGCAGCAGCCGCAGCTACTACGGCACGACGTACACCCGGCCGAACGACTACGGCCCCGACGCCACGATCGGCCAGATTGCCGGTCCGTGGGCCGTCGCGAGCACGATTGACGCTGGACAACAGATCGGTCAAGCCGACATTGCTACGGCCCTGTTCAACTACGGCGGCGACGAGAACGGCACCTTCCTGATCGAGTACTCGCTCGACCTGGGGCTGTTCGGCGGGATGCTGCCCGGTTCGACGGCCGGCGCCCACATCGCGTGGGGTTGCGGCAACGACGTGATCAAAACCCAGACGTCAACGATTCCCGAGCCTGCGACGATGGCCCTGCTGGGCTTCGGCCTGGCGGCGATCGTGTTGCGTCGCAAACGCTGAGCCGCAACTCGGACACACACCACACGCACGCACCCTCCGGCTCCGGCCGCCCCCTCGGCGACCGGGGCCGCGAGGCGTTTGGGGGCCCCATAACGCCACGAGGCCTTTTCACCGTGGCACGGGCATCTTGCTCGTGAGTCGCAGGGCCATCCTGGCCCTGCACCTTGCGGTCAGTCCACGGGCTCTCCTGCGGGTACACATCATGTTTGTAGATGCGAGGGGCGCCATGCCTGCCCCGTCAGGCATGGGCAAGTTTCCTTGCCTTTCCGCGTGGCTGCAAGCAGCCACCCTACGGCTGAGAGGCCGTAATGCCATGCCCCACAGCGTGTTGCGCGTGGCGAATTGTCGGACGGCCTCGCCCCGTCGGGCATGGCATCGCGGCAGCGTCACTGGCCCGCGGCTTCCACGGCGCCGATGTCGGGGGCTTTGCCGTGGTGGGCCAGGTGGACGGCCGCGCCTTGCGGCCAGGACAGGGCGCGATCGACCGTCAGCGTGCCGGTGTCGTAGTCCACGGCCGTCACGGTGGCCGCCGGCTGGCCGGCGATCTGGACGCGGTCGCCGGGGATGAGGCCGAACCCGTCGCAGAAGTAGAGGGCGTCCTCGACGACAACGCGCGTTCCCTGTCCGGCGAAGCGCGTGCGCGTCAGGGGCATGGCGGCATCAATGCACGGCGACCCGGGCCGCGGACGGAAGTCGCCGCCGGCCGGATCGGTCAGTTGCGGGTCCGCCTCCAGGTTGCCATCAAACAACTGGCGGCGGCACATGGCCGGCGACTCGGCTACGGCCTCGGCCAGGGCCATCCGGCGGCCCTCGGCCGCACCGTCGGCCATCAGTTCGAAGACCTTGCCGTCCTCGGGCCCGCCGAACAGGAGGTTGCCGGTGAAGGGGTTGGCCTGCTGCGTCGTGAAGTTCTTGTAGAACGGCATCGGCAGCCGCAGCGGCGTCGTGAAGGTGTGGAACAGGTTGTTCTTGAAGACGTTGTTGCAGACGGGCACCAGGCCGGTCACGCTGCGATAGGTCAGCGGCACCTGGCAGTCGTAGAACGTGTTGTGGTAGATGCGGCTGTGCTGGGCGAGGTCGAGGCTGCCGTACTCGTTGACACCGGACTTCAGCCACAGGACGCCGTGGAAGTACGTGGGGTGCGGCTTCGAGCGGACCGCGCGGCTGCGGGTGAAGAGGTTCCGCCGCACGATGGTCCGCGAGGCGTGGAACTGGATGAACGAGGCGGCCAGACCGGTCATCGTGTTGTCTTCGACGAGGGTGTGCTCGGCGCCGTGGAAGCTGAGGCACTTCCACTTGGGCTCGTGGAACGTGTTGCCGCGAACGACGTTGTGCGACGCGATGAACTCGGGGTCGTGACCCATGATGCAGACACCCACGTGGCTGATCTCGTGGAACTCGTTGCCCTGGACCAGGTTGTAGTGGCTGTCACGCCAGATGCTGATGTAGTCGGCCAGGGCCGGCTCCGGATCGTCCGCCGTCCAGCCCGCGGGGTACGGGATCGCCTCCAGGAACTTGCAGTCGGCGATCGTGTTGAAGCTGCCGCTGTTGACGTAGATGCCGTGGTACATGCGGCACCGCTGGAATGTGCAGCGGCGCACCGTGTTGTGGTGGGCGTAGTCGCCGATGTAGATCCAACCCTCGGCGTCGCGGAACGTCAGCCCGTCGATCACCGTCCAGTTGCAGCCGGCCCCGAGCTTCAGGGCGAACCGCTCTTCCCACTTGCCGCCGTCGGTCTCTTTGCTGGTCGTGACGACGACCTCGCCGTCGCCGTGGCGCCGGTAGACGATCGGGGCCTCGGCCGTGCCGCCGCGGGCCGGGCGGATGCGGCCGACGTAAATGCCAGGCAGGATGTTGACCGTGTCGCCGGCGTCGGCGACCGCCGCGGCCCGGGCGATCGTGGCGAAGGCGTTCTCGACCGACAGGCCCGTGGCCTCGTCGTTGCCGCGCGGCGAGACGTAGTAGGTTCGCCCCTCGGCGGCAGGGGCGACAGACGGCGCGGCTAGGAGCAGCGCGGCGACGGCGAGCGGCAGGACCGCGAATCCGGCAGTATAGCGCAGTGTCATGGGTTTTCTCCCTGTGTCAGAGGTGAACCGTGGGGCCAGGCATGGCCCGGGAGCGTCCACAGAGATGAACCCCGGCGGCATGACCGGGTGTCGTGTGGACCGAGCACTGCAAGCGCAACACACAGGGGGCGACCCAGCGGCCGCCCCCGTGGAGACTTCAGCACCCACGCCCGGGGTCCGCGGGACTGTCCGTCCCGCCCCCGCCAGGCAAGGGGCCAGTCGATTCACCGCGTCTTCCTGCGCCGACCCAGGATCACCCCGATCAGGCCGAGACCCAGCAGGGCCATCGTGGCCGGCTCCGGAACGCACCACGTGTCGATCACGAGTTCATCGACCATGATGTCGCCGCTGACGTTGACCACTTCGGAGGGCGGATTCGGCATCAGTTCGAGCTGATAGGTGCTGTGGAACCACTGGTCACTGGGAGCCGGTTCGCCCGTGGCCTCCAGGGCCACGGTGGCGATTTCCGATGCCTTGGCGCCCCACAACGTCTCAACGACCAGGGGCGTCGCGCCGAGCACCTGCGGCGACCACGTCAGTTGCACCCAGATGTACTTGATCGGGAGCGGCTCCGGCCGGTTGGGAATCGTGACGATGATCTCGCCCGACAGCGGCCACACGCCGACGCGGCCGCCCCATTCCTCCTGCCACGTCTGCCCCTGCCCCGGGTAAACGACCGCACCGGCCGAGCCGTAGGGGTTGCTCTCCGCATCCGCCCCCGGCATCGGGTAGGGATCCATGAACTCCCACTTCGCGAAGGTAGTTCCTTCCTCGCCTCGCCAGGACGGCGGATTGAGGTCGTCGGCCCACGCCGCCGGAGCGCAGGCCAATAGCATCACAGTCACCAAGCCCGTCCAGACACCTTTCATCGTTGCGTTCCTCTCAGAGATGGTTACGGCCGTCCAGGTGTCCCCGCAAGACGATTTGTAGGCCACAGTTAGGCGCACGAAAAAGCGAACCGCAGAGCTTTCGCTCCCCCGGTTCGCCGTCGATATGCACACTCGCGTCACACGCGCCAAGGCCCGCAGCCGGGCCCCGACGCCCCTTTCACTGAGGTCAGTATAGCATGGAATATCGTGGAGTCAAACTGAACAGCCGTTTTTCGGGCTCATCCGGCATTTCCCGGAAGTCCTGCACAAAACCCCTCCCCCTCCCAGGGGGAGGTGCCCCGAGCGTCAGCGAGGGGCGGTGAGGGTCGAACGGGGCAACCCCTCCGAACTCGTCACGTTCTCTCCGCGCGTCACCCTCACCCGGCCCTGCGGGCCACCCTCTCCCCTCAAGGGGTCAGCAACCCCTTCCGGAACGTTCCCCCGCGGGGCCCTATCGCCGCACAACGAGCTTCGGCGGCGCCATCAGGCCGCACGGCACCACCTGGTACCCGTCGAACCAGTTCTTGCGGTCCAGGTACTGCCCCGGCCCGGTCCACCACGTCCATTTCTGGTTCAGATGGTGCGGGCCGTGGCTGTTGCGTCGGTGGCCCAAGACCTCGATGCCCAACTGCACCGCCTCGCCGCCGGCGGCGCGAACGGCGTCGGTCACATCCAGTTCATACGGCGGCCACGGGACGATGCCCGCCTCGTCGCCGTTGACCAGGACGCGCACGGCCGTGCCGCGGAACTCGGGCGTCTGGACAATCAGCCGCTCGCCCGCGCGGAGCTTGGCACGGACGGTCCGGGTGTAGCAGACCGAGCCGCTGTAGAAGGGCAATCCCTGTTTCACCCAGTCGCCGATGCGGAGCGACGCCGGAGGCGCGACAAGCGTCGCGTCGGCGCCGGCGACCTTCACGCCGAACGAGCCGAGCAGGTAGACGATCTCCAGGCCCGGATGCAGTTCGCTGTAGTCGCAGACCAGCTCGAGGCAGTTCTCGCCGAGCCGCAGCGTCGCCGGGTCCAGGGCAAGCGTCCGCAGCGAGCGGTCCACCCACCAGCCGCACTCGACATCGGTGCTGACGGTGCGGCCATTGAGCGAAATGGAGAAAGTCTGGGGCTGCTCGATGGCCAGGTGCAGCGGCCCCGTCGGCAGCGCGGCCGCGTGGATGGCGTAGCGGAGCGTGACGGCGACGCGCTTCGGATCGGCCGGTTTCTCGCGCATCCACGGCTGGACCATATGGCCGCCGCGGTGCGGAATGCCGAGGGCGTCGCGGATGGCCTGGTCGGCCAGGAGCACGTCGGGGGCCGTCTGCCACGGGCCGTGGCCGACGCGGAACCGCGGACGGTCGAGCACCAGCACGTTCGGCTCGGAGAGAACCACGGGCCAGGCCGCCTTGCCGCCGAGGGTCTGGCGTCGAACGTCGCGCAAGGGTTTCCGCGGGGTGAACCGCTTGCCGCCGGACGCCTTGGGCAGGACGAACAGCCGACTGCCGAGGACCGGCAGCGACGTGTGGAGTTCCCAGCCGCCGTCCGCGGCGCGGCCCTGGGCGGCGAACACCTCGCCCGTGTCGCAATCGATCTCCAGCGGCGCGCCGCGGCCCTTGCCGACGACGCGAATGCGAACGTCGGGGAATTCGAGTGTGCGGTCGCGGACCATCGGGTCGCCGGGCTTGCGGCCGGTGTGGTCCTGACTCGTGTTGCAGACGAACAGGTAGTAGGCGTCGCGGTCCTCGCGCAGGCAGTACAGGGCCGGCGCGATCTGGCATCCCCGGGCGTCGGCGATGGAGACGCGACGGCCGGCCGGCTCGACGGCGGCCACCAGCTTCTCGCCGCGGGCGGGCGTGCGCGTACACTCGGCGGCCGCGCGGACGGCCTCGTCCGAGGCCTCGGCGTCCACCCACGTCGGCGGCGTGCCGGCGAAGACCACGGTGCCTCCGGCGCGGCGGAAGGCCGCCAGCAGCTTCAGCGTCGAGCGGCGGATCGTCAGCATCGGCGGCACGACCACCACCCGGTACTCGGCCTTGGCCAGGCGGAGCGCCGGCCCGTCGGCCTTCCTGCGGACGCCGCCGTGACGCGACAGCATCTCCTCGTCGCCGTAGTCGAAATCGATGTTGGCGCCGAGCAGGCTATCGCGCAGTTGCCAGAACGACGTCTCCAGGACCATGCGCTCGTCTTTCATGTCCTCGCCGAACAGCATCCACATGCTCTCGACCGGATGGATGACAAGCACATCGCGGACCTCGCGGCCGCGCGACATGGCCACATGGACGCGGGCGAAATAGTCCTCGACGCGGGCGTAGTGTTCCCACCATGGCGACTGGTAGAAGATGCCCGCGGGGTAGTCGCGCTTGGCCTCGCCTTCCATGGTGTACCAGGCCAGGTGCTGGCACCTCAGGTTGATGCCGAGCGCGGCCTGCCAGTCGCCCAGGGCCTTGTGGCCGGCCCAGTTGAAGTCCCAACCCGTGCAGCCGTAGGTCTCGGTCAGGCGCCACTTACGGTCGAACTGCCGCGCCACCGAACTGACCTGCTTGGCGGTGTCGTACTCGCGGCTGTACTCGGTCAGGAGGTCCATGCCGGGCGCCTGCATGTACTCGTAGAACCGCATACACGCGCCGACGGCCGACGTCTGGCCCGCGAGCGAGCCTTCGGCGAGCACGTGGCCGATGTGCAGAAGGTTGTTCTTCTGGCACCACTGCCCGATCTGCCGTGAGAAAGCGTCCACGAACAGGAACGTCGTGCAGTCGTGGTAATGGTACCGGGCGGTGGCCGGGAGGCCGTCCTCACGCTCGTACAGCACCTCCATGAGGCGGTCCAGCAGGTCGTAGCCGTAGCGCTTGCGGAACACCGAGGCCAGCTTGTCGGTCCACGGCAGGCATCCTTCGGCCCCGTCGGCGGGGCCGCGACTGTAGCGCGTGTGTTGCGGCTCGTCGGTGAAGATGCCCGGCACGCGGCCGCCGAAGTCCTTGGCGAACTCCTTGCGGTAGGCGTCGTGGGTCACCTGGATGAACCGGCGGACGGCCTCGTGGCTCAGCACGTCGAGGTACGTGTAGCCGTTGTACCATGAGCTGGGCTCAGCGACCTCGATGCAGAAGGCCACCAGCGACTGCCCCTCGGCCAGGCGCGAGGGCTTGCGGCCGCGCGCCAGACGGCGCACGTCGCAGGCACGATTGCCGCGGATCGTCGCCGTGTAAGCGGCCAGCACGTCCTTCGACCACGCGAAGTCGGCGGCCTTGTCGTACCGGTGCACGAGCAGTCGCTTCTGGCGGTACCGGGGGTCTTTGGTCACCAGGCCACCGGCGGCGCCCGAGGGCCAGCGGTCCTCGTCGTAGAGCCACGCCTGCATGTCCAGCTTCTCGGCTTCATCGATGCAGGCCGCGATGCCGTCCATCCACTGGCGGCCCAGGTACGGCGTGTCGAGCCCCACGCGGCTGTGCATGAAGAAGCCGCCCAGGCCCATGCGGTGCATCAGGCGAATCTGGCGGCGCAGCTCCTCGGGCTCCAGCTTCCCGTTCCATGCCCAGAACGGCGCCCCGCGGTACTCACTCGACGGACTGGCGAACTCGGCCAGGTATGCCTTGCTCATCAACGGTCTCCTCATAACGATGAAAACCTGCCCGCGATGCCGATCTGCGGGACTTGTGCACGGTTCTCACTGTACTTACTCAGCCCGCCCCCCTGCAAGCACAAAGCCGGGCGGTGAGGGTCGGACGGGACAAACCTCCGAACCCGTTACGTTCTCTCCGCGCGTCACCCTCAGAGTCCGCGTGGGTCCGGGGGACCCACCCTACGGTTCGCCACCCTCTCGCCTGGACGGGAGAAAAGCCAATGACCCCTCCCCTTTCTGAGCGGCGAACTCCTCTCCCTGCTTGCAGGGAGAGGTGCCCCGAGCTTTCAGCGAGGGGCGGTGAGGGTCGGACGCCAAAGTCCGCGTGGGTCCGGGGGATCCACCCTACGGTTCGCCCCCCCCCCAAGGGGTCAACAATCTACTTCCCCGCGGCCCAGTGAATGCCGACGGACTCGGCCTTCAGCGACGACTCGCCCGAGCGGAGCTTCAGCCCGCCGGCGAGCGTCACGTCCGTGCCGCCAATCAGCCCCAAGTCCAGCACCTCGTCGCCCTTCATGCGGACCACGGTCACCAGGGCGTTGGTCGTCACGTTGCCGCCGGTGCTGGCCTCGGCGGGTTTGCCGCCGGTCTGCGGGTCGAACCGGACGAGGATCAGGTCGGTGCCGCCGTCGGTCCGCGTGACCTTCAGCCCGTAGGCCGGCACGGGGCCCGTCACGTCGAACGATTCGGCGCGGGCCACGACATCGGCCGCCTTGAACGGATCGATCACGGCGGCGAAAACCGTCTCGGTCCCCTGGCGACGGAGGACGGCCTGGTGCCGCCCGCCGGGAACCTGTCCGACGAACACGCTGGACGCCGGCCCGCCGACGACCAGGGCCTTGACCTCGCTGGCCGGATGCGTGCGGCGGTCGTCGTCGGGTACGGTCTCGGCGAACTCCTGCCCGGCGGCGACGGTCACGGCCTCGCGCGACCAGACGCCCGTCCAGGCGTCGGCCGTCTCGACCGGCGGCAGGGCCAGGATGTGCTTGTAGCCCAACTCGGCCGCCTGACCCATCGGCTTCAGCGCCGCGGGGTCGGCACCGCGCAACGCGTCGAGCGTGCCGCGGAAACAGAGCGGGTAATCGAACGTCCGCTTGCCTTTGCTCCAGCAGCGGTAGATGTCGGCCACGTAGCCGGGCATCTGGACCACGGTGCGGTCGAGGCCGACGCCGGCATAGGCGTCGCCGCTCTGGCCGCGCATCACCTTGATCGGGCCGCGATCGGCAAACGCCAGCAGCTTGCCCGTGGTCGGGGCCTGCGAATGCGAGTCCACCGAAACGGACCAGTGGGCGATGGTCGGCCGCGTCCACTCGCCGTGGCGGCGGTCCTCGTAGCGGTACATCTGCGGTTCGCCGGCCAGTTCGTCGCCGTCGGCGAACAGGATCAGGTTCAGTTTGTCGGGGTGGCCGTGGACGCCGCCGTGGGGGCCGTAGTCCATGAGCAGATAGGTCTGGCTGTCGCCCTCGCGGCCGCGAAGGATGGCGTAGCCCAGGGTGTCGAAGATGAGGCTCGTGAGTCCTTCGAGCGGTTTCTCGGGCAGTTTCTCGTAGATAACGGTCGGGAAGTAGCAGGCCGAGCTCTGCATCATCTGCCGCATGGCGTCGTTGACGATGCGTCCGTAGTTGGCGTCGCCGTAGCGCAGATAAGCGAAATCGTAGGCCATGGCTTCCCAGGAGCCGCCGACGGCCGTGCGGCCCGAATCGTGGATGCCCGGGGCGGTGCTGTCGGGGTAGGCGTACTTCAGCGGCGAGTCGAAGAGGTTCTTGAACCGGCACTGCTCGAAGCCGTAGAGGTCGATGCCTTTACGGGCCAGGGCCTCCAGACAGGCCACCAGGGCGTGGCGTCCGAAGAGGTGGTAGCCGATGGCGCCTTCGCCCCACATGCCGTCATCGCCGATGCCGGTGTGGAGGTTGTAGCGCGTGTTGGCGGCGCCGAGATCGATCCAGTGCTGATCCTTCAGGACGATGCCGCCCTGGATGTAGGCGGCGTTGTAGAAGTTGGTCCAGTTGCCGACGGTCTTGCGCGGGCCGGTCTCGTCGGCGGTGCGCCAGTCGGGGTTCTTCTTGTCGCGGGCGGCCACGTCGTCGGCGGCGCTGCGCTTGCCGTTGATGAACGTCAGGGCGTGGCGGATCAGGTCCTCCTCGATCAGTCGGCGGTCGTCGTCGCTCAGGCACGGCGCGTCGTGGATCATGTCGTAGCCCTGGATGAGCGGCAGCAGCCACATGGCCTCGCTGAGCCGCTGGGCCATGATCTTGCCGGTGTCGCTGGCGTTGACGCCCTTGTGCTCCTTGTAGTCGTTCGGATAGAGCCGCGCGTAGCCGACGAGGATCTCGCGCGCCTTGGCGGCGTACTTCTCGTCGTTGGTCACCTGGTAGGCCCAGCCGAACCATCCGACCTTCTTGGACAGGGCGTCGTGAGCCTGGGTCGGCGCGTCGCCGCGATCGGTCAACTGGGCCGGCTTGGTCGGATCGGGCATCTCGACCGGCTCGGCGAGCCAACCGTCGCACACGGCCGTCAGGCGGTCGAGCATCTCCTTGCCGCGGTCGCCTGAGCGGATGGTGCGGACCATGGCGTCGATCTCCTCGGCCGTCAGGTAGATGCCCGGGAACCGCCCCAGCGGAATCGCCGGCGGCAGGGTCGTCTTGACCTGGCTGTAATCGTTGCGCGGCGACGCGCCTTCGACGTAGACGGGGGCCTCGGCGTTGAGCTGCGGCACCTCCAGATACGGCGCCAGGTCGGCCGAGGTGACTACCTCGATCTCGCCCAGGCCGCCGTAGGTGGTCCGCTTGCCGGCGTTCTTGCCCTCGGTCAGGACCGGCCCTTCGTGGACCGACAGGACGGTCACCTCGACCCACTCGATGGTCTTGTTGATCTCGACGGTCTGCCGCGGGTAGGGGTTGTCGCTGGCGGGCCACAGGGCTTCGAGGGCTCGCTTGATGACCGTGCCGTCGGACAGGCGAATCTCGATGTCCTTGGGCGTCTGGGCGGTGTTGTATTTCGAGCACATGAAGTTGATCTGCGTAATCGGCAGCGCCGCCACGAGATCGATGCGGTATCGCACCGGCGTGCCCCAGGTCACGCACCAGGAGTTGGGGTTGCCGTCGACGAGGGCCTCGGGCCCGGTCGTGCGGTCCTTGCCGGCGCCTTCGCCGACGAGTTCCAGGCCAATGCGGCCGCCCTTGTCGATCCGGGCCGCATTGCGAGCCTGAATCTCGGCGTTCTCCTGCCGCCAATTCCGCCGCGCGGCCTGCGCCGATGCCATCCCGGCCCAGACCGTCGCCCACAATGCCAGCGCCAAGGCGCAAACGAGCGTCCGCTGCAACACCTTCATAGGTCACCTCTCAACTCGGACATGATCTTCCTGACGTGCCGCCCCATGCTTACCCGGGCCCGGCCCGTCCCAGCGCGCGGATGGTCCCCCCCGACCCCACTCCATCCGCCGATTGAACCCCAGGCCACCCGCCCCGGACCGCCGAAAACGGTTGATTCGTCACGACCCCAGTGCTACAAGAGCGGCCTGCTGACGCTGCACACTGCCCTTTGCCATAGGATGCTGCCATGACGGACCGACTCGCCCGCACCGAGAATCGACGCCGACACCTGGAACTGCTGCTGCCCTGGCCCAGGTTCGCCGAACGGTTCTGGTATCCGATCCCCGGGCGCGGAGACCTCGGATGCTTCGGCTCCGGGTTCAACCACTGGGGCGTCCAGACGAACCAGAAGTACCTGGCGGCGATGGCGGTCCTGGCGATGGACGACGCGGCCGACGAGCGGGCCGCCGGCATGTCGCGCGAGCAGATGCTCGACCGCGCGCTCTCGGCCCTGCGCTACGAGCTGGCGACGCACGCCAGCGGCCTCCTCCGCCGCACCGACAACTCGCAATGGGGCCACACGTGGATCAGCGGCCTGGGCATCGAGCGGATGATGCACGCCGTGGATGCCCTGGACGGGCGCCTCGGCGACGAGGACCGCGATGCCCTGCGGCGCGTCCTGACGAGCGAGGCCGACTGGCTTCTGCGGCACTACGATGTGACGGGCGACCCGTGGGCCGAGTCGGGGAAGAATCACCCGGAGTCGAACTACTGGAACGGCGCGATCCTGCTGCGGGCCGCCATGATGTACGCCGACCACGCCGACCGCCACGCCTGGACCGAGAAAGGGTATCGGTTCCTGCTGAACGCCATCAACGTGCCTGCGGACGCCGAGGATCGGCGGCTCGTCGCCGGCACGCCCCTGGCCGAGTGGCAGGTCGGGGCGAACTTCTTCCCCCACTTCGCGCTGGACCATCACTCGTATCTGAACGTCGGCTACATGGTCATCTGCCTGTCGAACGTCGCGATGCTGCACTACGGCTACGCCCTGCGCGGCATCGAGGCGCCCGAGGCCGTGTACCACCACGCGCGCGACCTCTGGCAACTCGTCCGCCGCCTGGTCTTCGGCGACGGACGCCTGGCGCGCATCGGCGGCGATTCGCGACAGCGGTACTGCTACTGTCAGGACTACCTGTTGCCAGTGCTGGTCTTCGCGGCCGACGTGTGGCACGACGACGTCGCGGGGCACCTGGAGGCCGGGCAGCTCGACCTGATCGCTCGCGAACAGGCCGCCAACAGCGACGGATCGTTCCTGTCGCGGCGGCTCGGACACATCGAAGCCATGTCGCCCTACTACTACACGCGCCTGGAGGCCGACAAGGCGGTCTGCCTGTCGATGGCGGCCCTGTGGCGACGGCTGCGCGGCATGGCACCGGCGACGCGGGCGGCCTCGCCCGAGAAGATCGAGGCGTCGCTGGCCGGCGGCTGGGAAGAGCCTCTGCACGGAGCCATGATGCACCGGTCGCCCACGCGCCTGGCGTCCTGGTCCTGGCGGGCGTGCGAGTTGCCCCAGGGGCTCTGCCTGCCGCCGGACGACGGCACGTTGGCCGAGTGGTCCGAGTGCCTGGCCGGCCGCGTGTCGCCGCTGGGCGAGCAGCGGCACCCCATCGACGGGCGATCCCGCCACCGTCTCGTCCGCACGATGCAGCGATCGTTCGACGGCGGCTTCGTCACCTGCGGCACCACCACCGACGGCGCCGACGTGGTGATGATGGAGGGTTACCGCGCCACGGACCTTGTGGAGCACCACATCGCGTTCGCCGCGCTGCCCGACGGGCACACGGCCCTGCGGATCGAGCTGGCCCGCAACGGCCCGCAACGGACGTACCTGGCCGACGTGCGCGGCCTGAAGCTCAACCTCCAGAACGACCTGATGAACGGAGGCCGGCGGCGCGTTCACACGGCTCGCGGCTCGCATGAGCTAACGATGACACTGGACGGCGCCGAACGCACGGAGGCGCTCGGATCCCTCTGGGCCAACATCGAAGACCGCATCGGCGTCGTCGCCGGCTACGGCAGCGACGGCCTGGCGGTCTACCGCCCCGGACGCCGCACCGCGGGGTACACCGGCAGCCTCTACTTCGACGAGTTGTGCACCGTGGTGCGCCTCGGCACGTTCGACGTGCCGGCGGGAGCGCCCCTTCTGGACAATGGCTGCGCGATCATCGCCTCGGTAGACGCCGCAACGACAAGGTCTTACGCCGACAGCGGCGGCCTGGCCCGAGCCGCCTGCGACGAGGCCGACGCCCGCGCCCTGGTGGCCGCCGGGCAGGACGGCGGCCGGTACCTGCTCGTGGCCAACTTCGCCGCGCACGAGGCCGCCGTCACCGTGTCGTCGCTGGGCGGCGATGTCGCGTCGGCCACGGACCTGGCCGACGGAGCAACGGTGAACACGGACGGGGCATCGCTGAAAGTGACGCTGGGCGCCGGCGAGGCCAGGTTGCTTGCCCTGAACGGAAGGTGATACCGTGGCGCGGCGTGTTGTGGCGCCTGAGTCCGTTCCGCCTGAGGCCATGGCCCTGCAACGGACCGCTTGATGTGCAGCCGCCCCATCGGTCGCCAGCGCGGCTCGGTGCCTGCGTCGGCAGGGAAATGCGTCGGATTCAACCTTGTCTGTAGATAGCCGTTCTTCAAGGGTTCTTTGGAGGATACACCATGTCCAAGCAGAGCGGAATCATCCCCATTCTCGTGGCGACTCTATGCACGGGTCTAGCCCTTGCGGCCGAGGATGCGGCAAAACCGAAGACCGACGACAAAAGCGGTGAAGGTGTCATGGAGCATTACTTCCTCATCACCAGTGAAGCACAGCCGGTGGGCTACCGCCGGGTCAAGTCGACGAAGAGGGAGAAGGAGATCATCCTGGAAGACGAAATGGCCCTCAAGTATAGAGACAAGATGGCATCATTCCAGTCCACGGTGACGTACACGACGGGCGACAGGCCGCAGCCAATCCGTGCGGAGGCCCGCACCTTCGTCGGCGACAAGAAACTCATGGAAGGCACCTTGGACTTCACCGTTCGCAAAGAGGAGGACGGAGCCGAGCAGAAGATCATACGGATCAAGGTCACCGGGTACTTCTCCAAACAACTGGAGGAGTATTCTCCACCGAAGGAAGGATTGTCCGAGATGACGCAGCCCGAGGGCTGGCTGATGTTCCCGGCGGCGTGGATATGCCTGGTGCCGAGGATGGAGCCGGAGGGCGGCATGTTGGAAAACGTCGTGAATATGGAATTCCCCGACGATCTGGACTTCCCCGAGTTGCTCAACGCCAAGAAGGACCATGCCCTGAAATGGACCCAGACGGAGAACGGCGAGCGTGCCATCCTTGTTGGCCGTCGCAAGGACGTGGAGACTTCGCCGACACGAGCAACCCGTCTGGTGCTGAACGACCAGGGAAACGTCAAGGAATACCGGATGGACGAGATGTCGGCGCAACGATGCACCAAAGAAGAGGCATTGAAGGCTGTATCGTCTGATCAGCCAAGGAAGGACTGACCGCAGTCCGGTCATCCGCCCGTGACACAGCATTCGGAAAGGTCAACGCACCGATGACCCCCGTGGACCCGCGAGCCATCCTCGACCAGCTCTACGACGCCGACGCCGAGAAGTGTTTCGACGACCCGGCCGGCGTGCCGCTGTTCGATCGCCCGGCGGTGGCCGTGGCCCGCGCCGACGATCCCTGGTTCCGAAGGTTCAAGGAACTCATCGGCGAGTTCCACTGGACGCCGCAGGAAGCCCTGTCGATGGTCGCGCCGCAGGCCACGGCGCGCAGCGTGGTCTGCTGGTGCCTGCCCGTGGCCGCCCTGGCGCGCCGCGACAACCGCGGCGAAACCTCCATGCCCGCCCGGCAGTGGGCCTATGTCCGGACGTTCGGCGAACACTTCGTCACGCGCCTGCGACACGGCATGGAGCGGCGGCTCCGCGAGGCCGGCTATGCCGCCGTGGCCCCGGCCGTGGTCCCGGAGAACCTCCTGGTGCAGAGCCCCGCGGTCGGGCTGTCGTCGCACTGGTCCGAGCGACACGCCGCGTTCGTCGCCGGCCTCGGCACGTTCGGCCTGTCGGGCGGCCTCATCACGCGGCGCGGCATCGCCCACCGCCTCGGCAGCGTCGTCACCGACGCCGACCTCGCCCCCACGCCGCGACCCTACGGCGACGATCCCTTCGCCTGGTGCCTGCGCAAGGACGGCTCGCAGTGCGGCGTGTGCATCCGCCGGTGCCCGGCCGGATCCATCGGCCCGACCGCCGCCGACCGCGACAAGGAGGCCTGCCGCTTGCACGCCTACGACCACATCAGGCGACTCGGCCTGGCGACGTTCGGCTGGGAAGGCACCTACGGGTGCGGACTGTGCCAGACGGGCGTGCCCTGCGAGGACCGCAACCCGACCGAATCCACGGACAGATGAACCGCCGAGCCCCGACCCCCGACATTCGACGACCACTGCCGTGAAACCGCACAACCTTGCTTTCCCGCTGGTGTTATGTACAATGCCGTCCTCCGGCGAGGCCGGCAGCGCGGGCGGCTGACAACCGCTCGCACAGCCGGGCTGTGCCGCGAATGCCACGCGACGGCCCCTGCGTGGGGGGCCTCCCAGCACGAGCAGACAACGGAACCTCCTGCGCGCATTGTCTCGCCAGGCGAAAGGAGCCTTCATGGGTTCGTATCGTGAGATCACGGTCGGTCCGCGTCAGGCCGACATCCTCGGTAAGGACAACCGGGCGATTCAGATGGCGCTGGACGCCATGGCCTATCGCGGCGGCGGCACGGTCCGCGTGCTGCCCGGTCAGTACACATGCTACGGCCCGGTGCGTCTGCGGTCGAACGTGCGGCTCGTGGGCGACCGCGCCAAGACAGTCCTGCGCATGGGCCCTGTGGTCCGGAGCCGGTTGGCTCTGGACGCCGACATCGGGCAGAAGGAGATCACCCCCGTCGACGCCTCCGGGTTCTGCGCCGGCATGGGCGTGACCATCGGCGACAGGAACGGCCGCAGCCCCATGGCGACCATGCCGCTGACCATCGCTCGCGTATCCGACGGTGTCCTGCACCTGACGGACTACAACGTGCACGACATGAACGCCGAGCGCGGCGACTGCGTGGTGTCGTACTTCCCGCTGATTCACGCCTGCGAGGTGGACAATGCGACGGTGGACGGTTTCACGCTGGACGCCGCGCCGGACAGTATGGACGGCCTGAAGGCCCACTGGGGCGGCGCGATCTACATGCGTTACGCCCGCCATTGCCTCATCCGGAACGTGACGGCCCGCGGATGCGTCGGCGACGGCATCCGGTTCGGCCGCAGCGAGCACGTGACCGTCGAGGACTGCGAGACGGCCGACAACTACCATTACGGCATTCACCCGGGCAGCCATTCGCCGTGGACCACCGTGCGGCGGTGCCACATTCACCACAACGGCAGCGACGGCCTGTACCTGTGCTGGGGCGTCCGCGAGGGCATGTTCGAGGACAACGCGATTCATCACAACGGCGGCCGCCTGCACCGCAACGGCATCAGCATCGGCCACAAGGACGTGGATAACGTCATCGCCCGCAACCACGTGTACGAGAACGCCAAGCACGGGCTGTGCTTCCGCGTCAAGACCGAGGGCAACGGGGCCCACCGCAACCTGATCCGCGAGAACGTGATCGAGAACAACGGCTCGCCGAAGAACAAGGTGCCGCCCGCCCTCCGCAAGGAGCCGCGCTACGAGGTGCTCTGCTGCGGCGTCTTTATCCGCGGCGTCACCCACGACCTGACGTTCGAGCGCAACATCATCCGCGAGACGCGCCGCGGCAAAGCGGCGGTGCAGCACAACGCGTTCTACCTCGACAAGGGCGTGTCGCGCGTGCGGCTGATGGGCAACACCGTGTCGGACCATCCCGGAGGCAAACTGGCGGACGATTCGCACAGCCGCGACAACGATCTGCACGAACTGAGCTGATCTGCGACCGGGCTCAGGCCCTGTGCGGATAGGCTCTTGTCATGACAACAGGAGGGGGAACACCATGGACACAAGACGCATCGGCATGTGGTTGCTGGCTGCGGCGGCAGCCCTCGGCGCGGCGGCGCCGGCGGCGCGGGCCGAACTCACCGACGACGACATCCAGGCCGCCATCGACCGGGGCGTGGCCTGGCTCTGGACGCAGCAGCGGCCCAACGGGTGGTTCTCGGACAAGGGGTGGTTCGGCTTCGGCGAGAATGTGGCCGAGGACAAACGCACGCCCGGCGCCCACGAGACCATGGCCATGCTCGGCCTGACGTTCGCCGGCGTCAGCATCGGCGACCCGAGGATGCTCAAGGGCTTCGACGCCATGCTCGATTTCGAACTGCGCGACGTCTACACCATCGCCCCGCGGGTGATGGTGATTTCGCGGCTGCTGAAGAAGCTGGACCGCGAGCGCCGCGAGAGGGCATGGGAGATTCTGAAGAAGGACGTCAAGTGGCTCCAGGAAGCCCAGAACGGGGTGGGGGCCTGGGGCTACGACTACGAGGCCCGG
>Ga0123328_1000389_pt1 | contig 46768 bp, 41 predicted proteins | sample BioC12SIPDNA_2_FD_89702 | JGI IMG/M metagenome (GOLD analysis project Ga0123328, IMG submission 89702) | Anaerobic biogas reactor microbial communites from Washington, USA - Biogas_R1_A C12 SIP DNA | ecosystem: Engineered > Bioreactor > Anaerobic > Unclassified | place: Washington, USA...
GTGCGCTTCGATGGAGCACAGGCCCGACAATTCGAGCGCCTGCTGCACCTGGGCCGTGGTGCGCGCCACATGCGAGCCCACGATAACCAGGCCACCGCCATCGCCAGTCTGCCACAGGTGGTTCGCCTGCAGCGGCGCTGCAGGCCCAAGCCCACCACGGACGCGCACAAAAGAGGCCGCTGTGCGGTAGAGCAAGCGCTTACCGGCCAGCTCGGCCTCGAGCAGGGCGGCGACTAGCACCTCAAGGTCGCGGTAGGAGACGGCATTCACCACACAGGGCGTGCCGTCCTGTAGTGACATGAGGGTGTCGATAACCGCAGCTGGACCATCGCGACGGATGGTGTCGAGGGAAATCGAGCGCACTTTATCTGCCGTAATGGCGCCGCCCGTCTTCTCGCGGATCCAAGCGCGCAGGTTTGAATGCCGATAGCCAAAGACGGCATCGCCGGCAAACTCGGTCTCTGCAGCGGGGACGGCCTGATCACCCTCAACGACATAGTGTGTATCGGCTACCGTGAGGCGCCCCCCCTCGAGAAAGAAGGGGCAGAGCAGCAGCCCGTCGAACGGCCCCAGGGCCGCAGCCAGAGCGTCCGTTTCGACAGGATAGTGCCCCCGTAGGGTAGAATCAGACCGACTGGTGACCGCCAGCGGCCGGCCCGTGGCGCGTGCAGCAGTTAGCAGGTTGGCGCCCACCTCGTGGGCGAGGCGTGTGGCTGCCAGGCCGCTAAGGCTGCGCGAGTTGGTCAGAATGTACACCACAGGGGTCTCGTCGCTCAGAGCGCGCTCGAGTTCGGGAACGCTCCAGCCCGTCAGAACGTCGACATCATGCACGGTCTGTGTGCCCGTGGGGTCGTCATCGAGCACGACGACCTTGGTGCGCATCGTGCTCACGCGCCGCTGGATTTCTGGCAAGAGATCGACCGGCCATTCGGGTGGCAGAGCGGCCAACAGGTGATCGAGATGCACAGCTCTCTCCACGGTAGGGTGCCGAGAGCATAGCACGGCCTAGGGTGAGCGGGCAAGTCTTGCTGCGGCTGCCCGCCGTAAGGTATACTGCAGTCAGTGACCTTCAAGGGGGAACGATGATCGGCAAGTTGCTTCAAGATCGATATCGCATCGATGCTCGGCTGGGGCGCTGGTGCGGCACCGAAGTGTATCGGGCGATGGATATGCAGCGGCAGCAACCGGTGTTGGTACGCTTGCTGTCGGCCGCCCTGGCCAGCAACGAGAGCCTCTGGTCGCAGCTTGTCGTGAGGGCGCAGCAGCTGGCCGCCATCTTGCACCCAGGGCTGTTGCCGCTCTTGAGCCTGGGCCGCGAGGACGGCATGGCCTACCTGGTGCAGGCCTACGCCCAGGCGCGTCCGCTGAGCGAGGTCTGGGGGCCTGGCTCTCAGCCCATAGGCGCCGAACAGGCGCTGATGTATGTGCGACAACTGGGCGATGCCCTCGAGGCGATGCATCGCGCGGGGCTGGTTCATGGGGCGCTCTGCCCCGATTGCGTGCTGATCGACGAAAACACGGGCAACCTGCTCCTCGATGGTATGGCCGCTGCTTCACTGCAGGGCGCCGAAGAGAGGGTGCGCGCTGCCGCTGCGGCCTATGCGGCGCCAGAACAGGCCGCCTTTGCCACGGCGACGCCGGCCAGCGACCGCTACGCGTTGGCCGCTCTGGCCTACGCCTGGCTGACAGGCCAGCCGCCGCGGAGCCCCCGGATGGCGGCCCCGGTCGGCGGCGAAACATTCACCCTGGGCGAACAAACGCTGACAGATGTGCCATCGGCCTCGGCGCTGAACCCGACGCTATCGCCCGCGGTAGATCGTGCCTTCGCGGATCTGCTTCACCTCAACCCTAGCGGCCGCCCGCAGTCGGCCCTGGCAGTGGCCGAGCGTCTGGCACAAGGCTTGCGCAAACGCAACGGACAGACAGGCAGTGGTCTACCGACGTGGGTCTGGAGCGTGCTGGGTGGCGTTGTGGCGGTGCTGCTGGTGGCAGGTGCGCTGTGGGCCATCCTCGACAGAGGCGGCCTGGACGCTCTGGCCGCGCGCATCACAGGTAGGGGTGGTGGCTGGTTACTGCGTACGCCAACGGCCTGGCCCACCACGCCAGCGGCGGTATTCCCTACGGCAGTGCCCGACCCAGTGACTGCGACGCCCGAGGCCCCCACTGAGGGCCCCACGGTCGACCCGGCGCAGATAGCCACAGGGGCGCCCACCGAAACGGCGCAACCTACCGATACATCAGCGCCCACGGCCACGGCGACGCCAACTATAACGAGCACCCCTACGGCTACGCCTGGCCCTTCGCCAACGCCACTTTCCTGCGGGCTGGCTGTCGAGGGGCCATTTGCCGCCTTGTGGGCCGCCAACCAGCATGACCTCGGCTGTCCTCTGCAGGCGGCCCCGGTGGCCGGGTTCTGGGCAGAGCAGCCGTTTGAGAACGGGCGCATGCTCTGGTCAGAGGACGGTGATGTGTTTGTCGTGCTCATGGGGCAAGAGGTCGGCGGCTGGGCGACCATTCCGGACGACGAGAGCGCCTGGCAGGAGAGCATGCCCGAGAAGAGCTGCGACCCAGATGTGCCCGATGGGCGCAGGCTGCCCATCCGCGGGTTTGGCTACATCTGGTGCAACAACGAGGCTATTCGGTCGGCACTGGGGTGGGGCACCAGCAACGAGCAGGGCCATGAGAGCGGCGTGTTGCTGCTGCACCCGTTCGAGAATGGCTACATCCTGCGCGACGCGGACGGCTATGGCAGCAATCGCGCTTATGTGCTCTCGGGGTCGACGTTCACGTTCTTTCGTACCGACTACTAGGCCGCTCCTGACAACTGGCGGCAGGCGCTGCCGCCAGTAGCGGGCTGCCGAGGCTACTCATCGACGTAGAGGGCATAGAGCCTCACTGCGTCGCTGCCCCAGGTGGCGTCGCAGCGCAGACGCACGCCCCTCAGTGTCTGGTTGAGCGGCACCCTCACCAACCGCTGATGATTGTGCACGCACGTATGGTGCACGCGCCAGCCCGTGCCATCGTCCACTTCGATGGTGCATCTACGCAGCAGCACATCGGGCGGCGCAAACTGCTCCAGGGGCACGCGCGAGTAGATCCGCCATAGTCGTTTGTCCAAGGCGCTGTCGGCGATCAGCGTCAGCGTCGAGAGCGGCCGCGGCGCGTCCCAGCTCAAGGTGAGCGCATCGCCCACAGCACCGACCCAGGCATGGGCGTCGGCGCCCACGGGCCGGTTCACGCCGTCTCGCAGCGGTTCGGGGTCGCCGCGGGTGGCCGAGTAACGCGCGGCGCGAGTGGCCTCGCCAAAGCGCTGCCGTTGCCAGGGCAGGTAGGCATCTTGCCAGAGCAGCGTTTGTTGCACGTCATCGATGCGGCTCAGACCCAGCTCGCGCGGGGTCAACCCATGGCGCACTGCAAGGGCCGCGGCGACGCCCACCGCCTGCCCAATACTGCAGCAGGTGCCCATGACGCGCGTCGAGCTCAGCGCCGCATGGGTTACCGAGATGTCGCGGCCAGCAAACATCAGGTTCGGGATATCGCGATGGTAGAGGCAGCGATACGGGATGCCATAGGGCGAGGGCGCGGGGTGAAAGATCGTCGCCGGCGAGCCGATGCGCACGGCCCCCAGGCCGGCCGGGTGGTGGTCATCCATCGTCCAGCCACCATAGGCCACCAGGTCAGAGAAGCGGCCTTCAGCCAGGATGTCGTTTTGAGTGAGCACATGGTCGCCCAGGTAGCGGCGAGACTCGCGTTTGCCTGGCAAGAACCCCACCCAGTCGATGGCCCAGTTGTCGGCGCGGCCATCGGTACGGTTCTTGATCACGTCCCACACGCCATAGACGACGCGTAACAGCTCATCGCGACAACGCTCGGTATCACGGATGCTGTCGCGGTCGCCTCCCAGCTCGACCCACCAGTAGCCACACTCGAACGCATCCAGATCGCGGCCACCGTAGGGTAGGTCGGCAAGGCTGTCAAAGCGATAGGCCCAGTCTGGCGGCGTATAGGGCTGGGGCGTGCTCCACTCGCGCGCCTCGAACAGGCACGTCATGCCCATGGTATGGCGGTCGGCGTGTTCGGGGGCGATAGACTCGCCATACTCGCTGCGCGCCTCACGGCCGACGCGATGGGCGGCGCCCGTCAACGGAGCCAGCACGGCATCGCCCGAGCAGTCGCAAAAGATGTGCGCCCTCACGGTATGGCGCGTCTGGGTGGTCATCTGCCAGCCGGCAACAGTGGCGATGGACGGGCCAGCCATGGTGGCCTCGGTGCACGTGCAGTTGAGCAGCAGCTCGATGTTGGGTTCGCGCTGCGCCAGGGCATAGAGGAGCGTATCCCACACCGAGTAGCTCTGCTGGCGATTGTGGTACAGGTTATCGAGGCGCAGCTCCTCGAGGATGCCCGTTTCGCGCATGTTAGGCAGTTGCCCATTGCGCTCGGCACCGCTGATGGGCACACGGCACTCGCTCGAAGCGTTCCCTCCCAGCATGGGTCGCTCGTGCATCAACACCACCCGCGCGCCCATGCGGGCCGCCGACACGGCCACGCACAGGCCCGCCAATCCGCCGCCCACCACGCAGATATCCGACGCGTGCACCACGGTGGCAAAGGCGTCAGTCATCGTCCTTACCTCGCGCGGTATCATCCAGCGCCGAGCCCTGGGCTCCAGCGCTCAACGAGAGGCGGCGCACGTCAACGGGAAGCCCGGCCACAAGCAGATAGACAGACGCCGCCGCCTGGGCCAACAGACAGTTGGCGCGGCCCAGCAGGTCGCGGTAGAGGCGCCCCAGTGGGTAGGGCGGCACCAGGCCAAGCCCCACCTCGTTGCTGACCACGATGACCAGGCGCGGCCCAGCCGCGGCCGTCTGGATGAGCGCCTGGATCTCTGCCACGACCAGCGTCTCTGCTGCCGCCTCGTCGGGCAGCACCTGTCCTTGCTCTGGGTCGCCCAGCGATAGGAGCAGATTGCTGACCAGCAACGTAACGCAATCGACTACCACCACCGAGGTAGTGGCGGCTGCGACGGCTTGTGAAGGATGCAGCGGCGCCTCGACGGTGCGCCAGGCGCGCGGCCGGTCGGCCTGATGCCGCGCAATGCGAGCGCGCATCTCGTCATCCAGGGCTTGCCCCGTGGCTACAAAGGTGACGTCGTCGCTGCCCCTTGCCAGAGCGGTACGCTCGGCAAAAGTTGACTTGCCGCTACGGGCGCCGCCCAACACCAGCATCAGATCGCCCATAATCAGCCCAGCCCCCGCAGATGAGCATGATCGTTGAAGAGCTCGAGCATGGCATGCTCGTCATAGATCGAGAGTACGCTGAGGCTGGCGTTATGCAGCCGAAACTGGTAGCGCCAGCGCAGATCGACGTGCAAGCACTCACAAAAGAGCGTCTGTAGCCAGCCACCATGGGTGACGAGTAGCACTGGCAGCTCGTCGGGCAGGGCGCGTAGCTCATCGAGCAGAGCGTGAACGCGCTCTGCCATGTCGGCGGCCGACTCGCCCCCCGGAATACGGGTATGCCCTGGATTGCGATCCCACTCGGCGGCCAGCTCGGGGTAGCGCTGCTGAATCCCGGTAAAAGTGAGGCCCTCCCACTCGCCCACGTCGATTTCCCGCAGGCGGACGTCGGCCTCGACCGGCAGCCCCAGGTACGCGGCCACTGGCGCCGCAGTCTGCATGGCGCGCGGTAGGTCGCTAGCGTAGATGCGAGCGATGTTCTCGCGAGCGAGTCTGGTAACCAGGCGTTGAGCCTGCTGGTGGCCCAGCTCATTGAGGGGAGTGTCGTTCTGGCCCTGGTAACGGGCCTCGGCGTTGGCACGGGTTTCACCGTGGCGCACCAACAAGAGACGAGGCATGACAATCCTTTCAGCCGAGCAGTGTAGCGCCTAACAAAGCCGTCAACTCACCCAGTTCGACGATGGCGCCGTACAGGTCTCCGGTTAGGCCGCCCACCTTGGCGCGTGCCAGGCGCACCACCGCCAGTTGGACCAGCCCGGTGGCCAGGAGCATCGCGAAACCGCGCCAGCCCGTCAGCCCGAGTGCCAGCGCTGCCGTGGTTAGGATGGCCAGCCACGCCTGCGGGGCCCCGGCATGGCGCTTGAGAGCAGCACCAGTGCCCTGCGGGCGGGCATAGGGCTGGGTGATCACAGCCAGGCTGAGCCCACCACGAGCCAGAGCGGGCACCAGTGCGAACAGCCGCCACGGATTGGGCTCGCTCAATGCCGCGAACTTGGCCAGGAGCAGCAGCACACCACCTGCCAGCGCAAAGGCGCCTATGTGATGGTCGCGCATGATCTCAAGTCGGCGATCGGGGGTGTGCCCACCAAAGAGGCCATCGCAGGCATCCAGGAGCCCGTCCAGGTGCAGTGCGCCTGTGAGCACCACCCAGATCGCCAGCGTCATGGCAGCAGAGAGCAGGGGAGAGCCGAGCAGCTGGAGGGCTGTACGCGCACCGGTCAGCAACAGACCGATCAGCAGGCCTACCACGGGGAACCATCCTACCGCCGCACCCAGCTCATCGTCGGCAAATGGCCGCCGAACGATGGGTGGCGCCACCGTCAGAAACTGCAGCGCGGCCGCGAGGCCTACGGCCTGAACGCGCCAGCGTATCGGCACGCGTGGAGGCATCACGGCTCGCGCCCCGAGACGCCGGCGTCTTCAAAGGTGGCCATCTCGTCGAGGATACGACAGGCCGCCTCTACCATGCTAATGGCCAGCGCCGCGCCGGTGCCCTCGCCGAGACGAAGATCAAGCGAGAGCAGCGGCTCTACCTGTAACCAGTCGAGCATGGCCCCATGGCCACTCTCTTGTGAGCGATGTGCGGCGATGATGTAGGGCCGGCACTGTGGCGCCAGGCCTACGGCGATCATGGCGCCAGCCGTCGAAATGTAGCCATCGATCACCACGGGGATGCGCTCTAGCGCCGCACCCAGCACGATGCCGGCGATAGCGCCGATTTCAAAGCCACCCACCAGAGCCAGCACGCCCAAGGCGTCGTCAGGATCGGGTCGGTTGATCTCTAGCGCATTGCGCACCGCTGCCACCTTGCGGCGCCAGCCTTGCTCATCGACGCCAGTGCCGTGACCACACACCGTCTCCGGGTCGAGGCCCGTAAAGGCCGCACAGATCGCTGCCGATGGGGTGGTGTTGCCGATGCCCATATCGCCGGTGCCAACGATATCGAGCCCATGAGCACGCGCTGCCTGCACCGCATCGACACCAGCCTTGAGGGCCGCAGCAGCCTGCGTGCGCGACATGGCGGGGCCGCGAGCAATGTTAGCGGTGCCGGGCGCCACTTTGGTGCTGATGAGCGCCGGATGCGGCGAGAGCTCGGCCTTGGCGCCAGCATCGAGCACCAGCACCCGGGCGCCAACGTGCCTCGCCAGCACATTGATGGCCGCACCGCCCATGAGGATGTTGCGCGCCATCTGGCCGGTGACCTCTTGCGGATAGGCGCTCACGCCCTCTGCAACCACGCCGTGGTCGCCCGCAGCGGTGATGATGGCCTTGTGCGTGAGCCTCGGCCGCGCACAGCCGGTGATGCCGGCCACCTGCGTAGCCACTCGCTCCAGACGACCCAGGCTGCCCGGCGGCTTGGTCAGATTACGTTGGCGCGCTTCGGCCTCGGCCATGGCCTGGTCGTCGAGAGGGCCGATCTGCTGCAGCAGGCGCAAGTCTAAAGGCTCCACAGTGTACTCCTAGAACTCGATGCCGAGTTGCGCACGAACGCCGGCATCGTATGGGTGTTTGACCATGACCATCTCGGTGACCAGATCAGCAGCGGCCAGCAGCTGCGGTGGGGCGTCTCGCCCGGTGATGACCAGGTGCAGGTGCGGCGGGCGCCGCTCCACGAGCCAGGCCACCACCTCAGCGACATCAAGCCAGCCGAACGCCAGAGGGTAGGTGAATTCGTCGAGCACGACAAGGTCGTAGGCGCCAGAGGCGATCTCGGCCTGTGCCATGGCCCAGCCCTGTTGCGCTAATTCTGCGTCTTCTCGCTGACGGGCGGGGTCGAACACAAAGCCCTTACCCAGGGCTCGCCAGGCGATGCCCAGCCTCTCGGCCATGATCGCCTCTCCCCAACGGCCGCGCTCACTCTTGATGAACTGGAGCACACATGGTCTGAGGCCATGGCCCAGGGCGCGCAGCACCAGGCCCAGGGCTGCCGTAGTCTTGCCTTTGCCCTGACCGGTATAGACAATGAGCAGCCCCACCTGCGAAGCGTTTATGGCCATGCCATCTCTCCCGTGTGCCTACGACAGGGGCATTGTAGATTGGGGCCCAGCGGTGTCCAAATGCCGGCAGAGCGATCTGGGTTATGCTATACTGGCGTAGATTGGTGTACGCTCTTGGCATAGTCTACGGAGGCATGGGCATGGTAACGGGGCACAGGCAGCGATGCGCCATCGTCACCGATACCACGGCGAGCCTGCCGGCGGGTTGGGCCGCCGAGCATCACGTCGAGGTGGTCTCGCAGATCGTGCTGTTCGGCGACGAGAGCTTTAAAGAGGATCTGACCATCTCGCGCCAGGAGTTTGTGCAGCGACTGGTGAGCTCACCACGCCTGCCCAAGACCGCCGCGCCCGAGCCACGAGACCTGGTAAACGCCTATACGCGGGCACTGCAACGAGCAGACACAGTGCTATCGCTGCATCCCTCGAGCCTGGTTTCTGGCACCGTGCGATCGGCCGAGATCGCGAGAGAGACTGCCTTTGCCAACGCCGACATCCGCATCGTAGACACCCGCTCTATCGCCAGTGGTCTGGGCGCCATTGTGCAGCAGGCCGTGGCCGATGTCGATGCGGGCATGCCGGCCGAAGACATCCTCGGCCACGTTCAAGACCTCGCCGGTCGTTGTCGTATCTACTTTCTGATACCGACGCTCGAATATCTCCAGCGTGGAGGCCGCATCGGGCGCGCCTCCGCGCTCTTGGGCAGCGTTCTCAAGCTCAAGCCCATCTTGTCGTTTAGCGACGGCCAGGTGACGCCCTATGAGAAGGTGCGCACCTATCACAGGGCGCTCGATCGTCTGGTGGAGCTGGTGGTGGAGCAGTGCCCGCACGATGGCCAAGCCTGGTTGTCGGTGATGCACGGTGATCACGAAGAAGAGGCACTGGCGTTGGCTGAGCGGCTTGCGGGGCGCTGCAGCCAGGCACACGTGCCGGTGTTCACCGTTGGCTCGTCAATCACAACCCATGCCGGGCCAGGCGTGCTCGGGGTGAGCTTTATCGGCAACAACCCCTAGGCGCCGTCTCGCTGCGATTTGGCTCCCAGGCCTGGCCAGGCGCTACAGATCGAGGGCGTAGAGGCGATGCACCTTGGCCCATTGGATGGGGAGGCTGCTCAACTCGCGCTGCATGCGCTCATTGTCGGCGCGAATCTGCACCAGCTCGGCGCGTTCAAAGCGCGAGCCCACCAGCGTCTTGATGAGTTCGCTGAATAGAATCGTGGCACCGCCCAACCCCTGGTGCTCTTGTGAGATGCCCATGCCGTTGATGTCGACCAGCCGTGTGGTGCGCTGGGCAGCCAGCAGGCGCGCCCAACCCAAGGGCCAGAGCCTTCCGCCAGAGCGCTGGATGGCCGTGTTGATATCTGGGTAGGCGAACACAAAGCCCACCAGCTCATCGCCGCGAAAGACGAGCTTGAGGAGTCTTGGGTCGGCGATGCTGAGCAGGCGTTGAGCGAGGGCGGCAACCTCTGCCTCGGTGAGAGGGATGTTGTCGGCCACCAAAGCGAGCGAGCGGTTGTAGAGCTGCCGGAAGGCGGGGATGAGAGCGCGCAGTTCGCGCTTATGGCGGAAAGTGGCCACGTGCAGACCGCGACGCTCCATTACGCGCGCGGCAACGGCATGCAGTCGTTCGGGGATGACGCCGTCGCGCTGCATATAGCCCGAGTGCAGATCCTCGATGCCCCGCAACCCCTGACCTAGCAGCAAGCGCTCATAGTAGGGTAGGTGGTAGGGAATGCCCATCGCTGGCACGTACTCGTGACCCTGCACCAGCAACCCCAGTCCATCTAGGGCGCCAAAACCACGTGGCCCAACCAGTTGGCTCAGGCCGCGACGTTTGGCCCAGTCACTCGCACCCTGAAAGAGCAAGTCTACCACCTCATCGTCGTCGACAGTCTCAAAGAGCGTAAAGAACGCCGTGCGCCTGCCATGGTGGGCGTTGTAGCGGCTGTTATCCAGTACCGCCATGCGCCCCAGCAGGCGAGCGCCGGCAAACACGCCGAGAAACGCCGCCTCAGAATGTGCGTAGAAGGGGTTGGTGCGACGATCGAAAGCGAATCGCGCCTCGCCCGCAAGCGGCGGCACCCACTGGGCAGAACACCTATACAGCCGCGCCGGGAGATCCTCCCAGGCGCGACGGTCAGCGCGATGCTCAGTGTCCAGCTCACGTATCTGCACGGGGCCCCCTCATCACACGTTGTGGCGCAGCATGTCACCGTTCATCGGCCAGGCGCGATCACAGATGAATATAGCGTCGGCGAGCGGCTCTGGCAATCGGTTGCCGCGTCAGGTAGAAACAGGCCGCCACTGGCCAGGTGGCCAGTCAAAGATCAGTCCACGTCGCCGATGCCGCGCCGCTATAGAGCGGCTAGAATGGGGCCAAGATCAGCGAACAACTGCTTACTGAGCAGAGAGGAGTCGACATCATGTCTAGTGGCAACGACAAACGTAGTCAACGGGATGCGAACCTGACCATTGCCACGTTACTGATCCTAGCGGGCGTGGTGGCCCTGGTGGCGCAGTTTGTGCGCATCCCCTTGGGGCGCTACATGTGGCCCTTTTCGGTGATCGTCCCTGGGGTGCTGCTGGTGGTGCTTGGGCTGGGTCTGCGCAACCAGGCTTCAGAGGGCCTGACAGTGTTGGGCAGTCTGGTGACCGGAGTGGGTATGGTGCTGTTCTTGCAGAACCTGACAGGACTCTGGGCCAGCTGGGCCTATAGCTGGGCCCTGATTGCCCCCGGTGCGGTGGGGTTGGGGCAGGCGGTATATGGCACCGTCAGAGACGACCCGGCCAAGGTGGCCGAGGGCTGGGGCAGCATGCGCGCTGGGCTGTGGATGTTTGTGGTGGGTTTTGTGTTCTTTGAGCTGGTGATCGGACTGTCTGGCTTTGGCCTCGGCAAGACAAGCTGGCCAATCGTGATCATTGTATTGGGCGCTGTGTTGCTGGTGCGTAGCATCGTGGGGCACAGTAGAGACTAGTGTGTGTGTGTGCGGTTGAACTCGAGTGCGCTCAGAGCGAGGTGTTGAGATGACACAGAACGACATACGACAAGAAGAGATGCGTATCAGCGGTCAGGAGCTGACCAACAAAGTCAAAGAGCTGCTGCACGAGGGCAACGTTCGACGGATCGTCGTCAGAAGCGATCACGGGCAGACGGTGATCGAGATTCCCTTGACAGCGGGGCTGGTAGGCGTGGTGCTGGTGCCGGTTTGGGCAGCTATTGGGGCCATTGCCGCGCTGGTGACTGACTGCAGCATCGCCATCGAGCGGCGTGAGGACTAGCACGATGATACTCCGCCAGCGTCTGACCATGTTACTCAAAGCCAGCCTAGGGGCTTTGACAGCGTTCGTGCTGGTGGGCTGCGCCCTAGGGCCTGGAGTCGGTGGAGGGCCTGTCGAGACCCGCACCGTGCCGGTGAATGGCGTCACCGAGGTCACCTTTGAGGGAGTGGGTGATCTAGAGATCATCCAGGGCGAGGCAGAGTCCCTCGAGATCCGCGCGCAAGCAGGCCTGCTGGAGGCTGTGACCACTGAGGTGCGTGGCAACAGGCTGTACATCAGCCTGCGGCGCGAATCCTGGCGGACCAACGTGCGGGCGCTGCAAGAGATCCACTATCGCCTGGTGGTGCCAGACCTTACGCAAGTGACCCTTGCGGGTGCAGGCGCGATCCGTATCTCTCAACTGCGCACCGAGCAGCTGCGTCTGGACCTGGACGGAGCTGGCGACATTCATATTGATGATATGCGCGTCGACTCTTTCACGGTGAGGCACCGTGGGGCAGGCTCTATCGACGCCAAAGGCGAGGTAGGCATGCAGACTGTGCGGGTTGCGGGTGCTGGTAGCTACAGAGCCGAAGGGCTTGACTCGCTGCGCGCACGCATCGAGATCGCCGGCGCGGGTGACGCGATCGTAAGCGTCCAGGAGCACCTGGATGCGCGGATCTACGGCGTCGGCAGCATTCGCTACCATGGTGACCCCAAGCTCGAACAACGAGTCTTGGGTGTCGGGCAGATCAAACGCATCGGCTCCAGATAAGCTACGCACACAGAGGGTAGAACCATGACGCAATACGACGACCACGAACGGACGATAAGGGATGGCTCGTTCTTTTGGCCAGTGGTGCTCATCGGCATCGGTGTGGTGGCGCTACTGGTGAACTATGGGCACCTGCCGAGCGAGAACCTCTGGGGCCTGCTGAGCCTTTGGCCGCTGTTGCTGGTGTTGGGTGGCCTCGACCTCATCTTTTCACGGCGTCGGCCGGCCGTGGGCGGTCTGTTGGGATTAATGCTCGTCGGCGTGGTGGTTTGGTTGATGTACACTGGGCGAGTGCCTACGTCAGCCACCGAAGCATTCTCTATTGGTGGGTTGCATATCAATGCATCTCCGGCAGATGTGCAGCGCGACCACTATGTTGAACCGCTGGCCGGTGCCGAGCGCGCCGACGTTGCGCTCAAATTGCGACACTATGACACCGAGATCGACGCTCTGCCCAGAGACAGCGACAATCTGCTCGAGGCGACCATAGATCATACGGGCCAGGTGTGGTTCAGCACGCTGGGCGAGGCCGAACGCAGCGTTTCGTTGAGCGCCGACACCACCAGCTTTAGCCTAGGCTCCATAGCGAGCGGCCACCGTTGGAGGGTCTCGTTGACGAGGCGAGTGCCTATCGCTCTGGACATCGAGATGAGTTCGGGCGATCTCGCGATGGACCTGACGTCTGCCATGCTGCAGCGGCTCGGTCTGCGTGGGGGGGCCGGCGAGGTTGATGCGCTGCTGCCAGGGGGCGCGTATGACCTCTCATACAAAGGGGGATCGGGCGATGTGACGCTCGACGTGCTGGCACGCGCCGAGGGCGATTACGAGTTGACGATGGGCTCGGGTGACGTACAGATTCGCCTGGGCGACGATGCCAACGTACGCATCGTACAGCGCCTGGGCGGCGCGGGGGATCTGCACCTCTCGGTGCCGCCTGGCACGCCGCTGCAGGTCAGTGTAGAGAACACTGGCGCTGGCAGGGTGGTGCCGCCGAACAAGCTGGCCACCCTTGAGGATGGCCGGCTGTGGCAGAGCGACGACTATGCAGGCGCCGCGCGACGGGTGACGGTTGCGATCGAGCGCATGGGCTCTGGCGATGTCATCGTCAATTACCGGTGAGAAGTCTTGGCGCTTGCGCAATGCGCCGAAAGCTGGCATGCTGTAGACAAGGCTTGGTTTAGAGGGGGAAAAAGATGGGCATTCTGGGATGGATCGTCCTGGGGGCGTTGGCGGGCTGGGTTGCCAGCATCATTGTGGGCACGAACCGGCAACAAGGGCTGCTGCGCGACATTCTGCTCGGCATTGGCGGGGCAGTGGTTGGCGGCCTGGTGATGAATCTGATCGGCGGGCATGGTGTCACCGGCATAAACCTGCCCTCTTTCCTGGTGGCGCTGGGTGGAGCCATCGTGCTCTTGCTGCTGTTCGGCCGCAAGCGCTAAGGCGGTTTCGCGGCGGACCCTAATCGCAGCGCGGCGGCAGTGCGTCGCGCACGGTGACTCGGCCCGCCAGCGCACGCAGGCAGGCAGGCAGGTCGATGTGCCGCAGCAGCCCATGCGCAAAGTTGGCAGCGGGCCAAGATACAATTGGCTCTTGGGCCCAGCGCAAGAACGAAGTAGGCGCATTGAGCAGCGTGACATGGGCTACGCGCTCATCGAGCAAGGCCACAAAGAGCGCAATGACCGCACCCTGGCCACGCCCATATAGCTCGATTTGCCGGGCGCCGCGATCGCACAGCAGGTCGATGGTGCGGAGCACGTCAAAGACTCTGCGCCCCAGAAACGACTCGCCCATGAGCTGCGCATAGCCATGCGCCATATAGTCGACGCCATAGGCATTCCAGAAGCCGCGCGGGTCATCGGGGATTGACTCGCCCAGGCCACGGACATCGAGCGCCAGGAGTTCGCCCTGCGAGCGCAGCGACAAGGCCAGGGGTTGGTTGGCCAGGTCATCCTCTGCAGCGAGGTGTGGCAGCCAGAGCCGGGCCGTTGTTGGGCTATCCAGCGACATCTCACCCTCGGCGCCAGCTGGCAGGGCCCGCCGCAGCAGGGCCCGAATGTCGCGCTCGGTCTCGATGGCATAGCGACCGATAGTGCAGAGACCGTCGCGCTCTGGGCGCAGCACGCGATAGTCAGGCACACCCAGCCGGGGCGGCAGTTGCAGCACCTGAGACAGCACGCGCGGCAGACGCTCAGCGGGCAATGGTGGGGCTGTTGCCAGGCTGGCCGCAGATTGGGCTGCGATCAGCCTGGGGATAGGCGTGGCGCCGACAGCGAGCACCTGTCCCTCTGGCGTGGCCCAGAGCGCTTCGGCTGGCAGCGGGCCGTCGCCATCGGCAACGGTGGCCGCCCCAAAGCCGGCCTGCCGTGCGAAAAAGCGCACCATGGCAGCCTGGTTGTCATCGTGATAGCCATGACCATGGGCGCCCAGGTGGGCATCAAACCGGTCGTCAGCACCGAGCAGTTCATAGATGCGGCGCGCCTCTGATGCCGCCTGCAAGAAACCGCGCCGATCGAAAAAGTCGTTGCGCTGGCCCAGCAAGATCAGCGGCGCCGGCGCGCGCCCGATGAGGAAATCGACCATCTCGAGCCCCCGAGCGATGGCGCCAGGGGGATACTGCTCTACGTCGGCAGGCTCTTCGTTCTCTAGGTTGCGTAGGAACGTCGTCACAAAGCATGACGGCGCGCCCATGGTGAGCCGGTCATCGGCGGCAAAGAGCCAGGTGGCCATGGTGCCGCCGCCCGAGTTGCCGGTAACGCCCACCCGCGAGCGATCCACCTCGGGGCGCGAGAGAAGCACATCCAGAGCGCGCATGCCATCCCACAAACGCCAGGCGCCGAACCAATCGCCGGTGAACTCGAGTTGCTTGCCCATCATGTTATGCGCGGCCACACAGCCACGCACGGCCTCACGGTCGGCCAGCCCATAGTACTGATCGCGCTCGCCCTGATTGATGGGATCGTAGACAAGCACCACGAAACCAGCCACGGCCAGACGCTGACAGAAGGCCTGATAGCGAGGCTCGGCCTTGCCTGCCTCGGCGTGGCCACAGGTCGCGAGAACAGCCGGCGCTGGCGCCGACAGGCCAGCGGGCACATACAGATTGGCCGTGACCAGCACGCCAGGCCGGCTCTCAAAGGTCAGTAGCTCGATGGTATAGCCCACGCGCTGCACCCGTCCGGTGCGCTGGGTGTGTAACGGCGTGCGCTCGGGCAGAGGACTCAGACAGGCTCGCGCCTGTCGGCGCACCTCGTCGCAATAGGCACGCGCTAGCGCCGGCGTGGTGATGTCAGCGAGGCGCTCACTGCGCCGCGCGTCCAGCTCGCGAAGCCGCCGCACATAGTCGTCCAGCACCATATGGCCATATCCGCGGCGCATCAATCCCCCCTGCATCGTGTGCTGCTCGTGCGCCGGCGCGCATCGCGTGAGAGCCGCAAGAGACTCAGGCCAGCCCGCGCGCTGTCTTGTAGGCAGGCACAAAGTAGTAGAGGTAGGCAGCAGCTGACTCGGCCGTCCACTCGTTGCCACGCAAGCGGATGGCGCCTGTCATATAGGCAGATTCGCCACTCAGTTTGCCAGTGAGGAGCTTCTCAAACACCTCTGAACTGCACGAGACGGCGATGGTAGCGGTATCGGCGCCGCCCACCGAACCAGTTACCGTTCCCTTCTCGATGGCGGTGGTGTATTCGGCGGCGATGTCAGTGATCTTCCACCCGATCGACATGCTGGCGTTGGCGATGCGCGCAAGAAAACGCTCGTCTTGCTTGAGATTGGCGATCATCCTGTCCAGCGTGGCCACAAAAACGTCGGCATTGGCAAACACGGCCATGGTAACCTCCCCGTTGTCATGCACCGTAGAGACCCATGACGCTAGCATAGCAGAGGCGCAGAGCACAGGCAAGCGCATTCTGGGCCCCGTCTCTCCACGCCGGCAGCAGGCGAGTCAGCGCAACAGAGTAGGTTGTCGCGAGCGAGAGGGCGGCGAGCACAACGCATCTGACCCCGTAGTTGAGGCAGCGCGCAGCCTGTGTTATCATGTCTTATTAAGAGCAGGAGGGTGATGACCAGACTGACGGTGATCGGCGGCGGATTGGCGGGCTCAGAGGCTGCCTGGCAGGCGGCTGAACGGGGCCTGGACGTCACGCTCTACGAAATGCGCCCCGGGCAGTCGACACCTGCTCACCAGACTGATCAGCTTGCCGAGTTGGTCTGCAGCAATTCGCTTGGCTCTGCGCTGCCAGATCGCGCACCTGGTCTGCTCAAGAACGAGTTGCGGATGTTCGGTTCGCTCATCCTCGCTTGTGCGGCAGAGTGCGCTGTGCCCGCGGGCGGCGCACTGGCCGTGGGGCGCGAGGCCTTTAGCCGCCGCGTTACCGAGCGCATCGTTGGCCATCCGCGCATTCAGGTGGTGCGTCAGGAGGTTGCGCGCGTACCGGCGGCGGGCCTTACCATCGTGGCAAGCGGGCCGCTCACCTCTGCTGCCCTCGCTGACGACCTCGTGAGGCTGGCGGGTGAGGCGCAACTCTACTTTTATGACGCCATGGCGCCCATCGTTATGGCCGAGTCTATCGACATGTCTGTCGCCTTTCGTGCTGCGCGCTACGGGCGCGGCAGCGATGACTATATCAACTGCCCTCTGGACGAGCAGACCTATCGCACCTTTGTGTACGAGCTCGTGCATGCTGAGCGGCTACCGCTACGGGACTTTGAGCGCGAGGACCAGCGCTTTTTCGAGGCCTGTTTGCCCATCGAAGTGCTGGCCGAGCGTGGCGACCGGGCCCTGGCCTATGGGCCGCTGCGGCCGGTGGGGCTTAGAGACCCGCGCACTGGTCAGCGTCCCTATGCTGTGGTGCAGTTGCGGCAAGACAACCTCGCTGGCACGCTCTATAATCTGGTAGGCTTTCAGACCAACCTGCGCTGGGGCGAACAGAGGCGCGTCTTTGGCCTGATTCCTGGGCTCGAGCGCGCTGAATGGGTACGCTATGGGCAGATGCACCGTAACACCTACCTCAATGCGCCCGTACTACTGCGCCCCACGCTGCAATGGCACGACCGTGACGATCTCTTTGTCGCCGGGCAGATCAGCGGCACCGAGGGATATGTGGGCTCGACGGCCAGCGGCCTGGTGGCAGGGATCAATGCCGCGCGTTTGGTGGCTGGCCAGGAGCCGCTCCGTTTCCCGCCTACGACCATGCTCGGCGCGCTGCTGCGCTACATCTCGACGCCGCAAGAGGCGGCCTTTCAGCCGATGAAGCCCAACATGGGGCTGTTGCCCGAACTGGTGGGGTGGCGCGGCCGCAAGCGCGATCGCAATGCCGCCTATGCCGAACGCGCCCTCACAGATCTTGCGGCCTTTCGCGCAGAGCACGACCTGCCCGAAGGCGAAGGCTCATGAGAACCGGATTCGCCAGAGTGGCATCACTCCTGTTGGCGCTTGTCCTGCTCGTCGGCTGCCAACCGGCCAGTTTCTCTGGAAGGCAGGCGTTCAAGCACGTCAAGGCGCTCGACGCGTTGGGGCCACGCTACGTGGGCAGCGAGGCCAACCAGGCCGCCGCTGACTATATCGCCAAAACGCTTGAGGAGTATGGCTGGGAAGTGACGCGACAAAACCTGGCCTACGGCGGCGAGCGGCTTCAGAACGTGATTGCCACCCGCGGGACGGGGCCGACGGTGCTCTTGGGCACCCACTATGATACGCGTCCGATCGCCGAAAACGATCGTGTGGAGCCCACCAGCCCCGTGCCGGGCGCCAACGATGGCGGCAGTGGCGTGGGCGTGCTGCTCGAGCTCGCCAGAACGCTCGATCCGGCCATCACGGCAGAACGCAGCGTGATGCTGGCCTTTTTTGATGGCGAGGACCGTGGCGGGATCGATGGGTGGGAATGGGCCGTTGGGGCGCGTCATCTGGCGCGGCAGTTGGCCAACGATGCCAACTCACGGCCTGAATGGGTGCTTATCGTTGATATGGTGGGCGACGCGAACCAGGAGCTGTTCTGGGAGTGGAGCTCGTCAGTCTCGCTGAATGAGACGGTGTGGCGAGTAGCGCATGATCTGGGCTACGAACAGCAGTTTGTGGCGCGGCACAAGCATTACCTGATCGCCGACCACACGCCCTTTGCCGAGATGGGCATGCAGGCGGCGATTCTCATTGACTTCGACTATCCCTACTGGCACACCCGCCAAGACACCTTGGACAAGATCAGTGTCGATAGCCTCCAAAGGGTTGGCGATGTGATAACGGCTTTTGTGCAGCAGCAGTAAAGCACCGATACCACACCAGAGGAGGCCACGAGCATGAAAATCGCTGACCGCATCAAGAACCTGCCGCCCTATGTCTTTGCCACAGTGGAGGCCAGGATCGCGGCCAAAAAAGCCGCGGGTGTCGATGTGATCAGTCTCGGCATCGGCAGCCCAGACCTGCCGGCGCCGAGGCCCATCATCGATGCGATGTATCAGGAAGCTCTCAAACCCAACACTCACGGCTATGCTGGGTATTACGGCACTGCACAACTGCGCAATGCTATCTGCACCTACTATGGCAAGCGGTTTGGCGTCGAGCTTGACCCCGAGAGCGAGGTGCGGCCCCTGATCGGCTCTAAAGAGGGCCTGGCTAACATGGCGTTGGCCTTTGTAGACCCCGGCGACATCGTGCTCGCGTCTGACCCGGGCTATCCCACCTACCGCATGGGCGCGGTGATGGCAGGCGGCGACTTTTATGCGGTGCCGCTGCTCGAGGAGAACAACTGGCTGCCAGTGTTGGAGGATGTCCCGAGCGACATCGCGGCTCGTGCGACGATGCTGTGGCTTAACTATCCCAACAACCCCACGGGTGTGGGCGCTCCGCTGGACTTTATGCAGAGGGCTGTGGACTTTTGCCGCGAGTACGACATCGTACTCTGCTACGACAACCCGTACTGCGACCTGGTGTTCGATGGCTATGTTGCGCCCAGCATTCTGCAGATCCCCGACGCCAAGGATGTTGCCGTCGAGTTCAACTCGCTGAGCAAGACCTATAACATGGCCGGGTGGCGCGTGGGCATGGCCGTGGGCAATGCCCAGGCCATCGATGCGCTGACCACCATCAAGACGAATGTTGACTCGGGCATCTTTTTGCCGCTACAGGCGGCGGCTGCTGTGGCGCTCACTGGCGACCAGTCGTGGATCGCCGAGCGCAACCTGATCTACCAGCGGCGACGCGATATCATCCTGGACTGGTTGCCCAGGCTCGGCATGAGCGCGCAGCCGCCCCAGGGTGGGTTGTATGTATGGGCCAGGGTGCCTGCGGGCGTAGATTGCGAGGCCTATGCCATCGAGATGCTGGACAAGGCTGGCGTCTGGCTCACGCCAGGCACTGCCTTTGGCGAGTATGGGGATGGCTTTCTGCGGCTATCAGTCTGTGTCCCCGACGAACGCCTTATCGAGGCAGGAGAGAGACTATCAAGCGTGTAACAGACCCCAGGTGGGCTGAACAGCGCCAGACCAGGGCGGCGCGCGAACGCGCGGTCCTGGTTGGCGTCGAGGTGCACGGCCGCGAGGCTCTATTGACTCTGGACGAATCTCTTGACGAACTGGAGCGGCTTACGGCCACAGCAGGAGCTGTGGCCGTAAGCCGGGTGACACAGCGGCTTGATGCGATCAACCCGGGCACCTACATCGGCTCGGGCAAGCTGCAAGAGGTCAAGGCGTTGCTCCACGAGTTCGACGCCGACCTCGTCATCTTTGACGACGAACTCTCGGCCGCGCAACTACGCAACATCGAGCGCGAGCTGGACTGCAAGGTGCTCGATCGCACCGCGCTGATCCTGGACATTTTTGCGATGCGCGCCAACACCCGTGAGGCTGCGCTGCAGATCGAACTGGCGCAGTATGCCTATCGGCTGCCTCGGCTCACGCGGCAGTGGACGCACCTCTCGCGCCAGGCCGTCGGCGGGGTGGGGCTACGCGGCCCTGGCGAGACGCAGCTCGAGATCGACCGCCGTGAGATTCAGCGACGCATGAGCCAGATTCGTGCTGAACTGGAGCATGTGCGCCAGCAGCGGGGGCTACGCCGACGGCGCCGACGACGCACGGGCATCTCGGTGGTCTCGATCGTCGGCTACACCAACGCCGGCAAATCGACACTGCTCAATGCCCTGTCGGGCAGCGAGGTGCTGGCCGAGGACAAGCTATTCGCCACGCTCGATCCAACGACCAAGAACGTTGTGTTGCCCGACGGCAAGCGGGTGCTGTTCACCGACACCGTAGGCTTTATCCAAAAGCTACCCACAGAGCTGGTCGTGTCGTTTCGAGCCACACTCGAAGAGGTGCACGAGGCTGACCTTCTGGTGCATGTGGCCGATGCGAGCGACACGAACGTCGTCGAGAAGGTGATCGCCGTCGAGCAGGTGCTTGCAGAGATCGGCGCTGGTGACAAGCCGGTGCTGATGGTGCTGAACAAGATCGACCTGGTCGATCCCGATGTGCTCTCTCGCTCCAGTCATGAACGGTTCAGCGCGGCCATGCCGCCACTGATGCGTCTACGCGAGCGCTATGCTGAACCGGTGTTGATCTCGGCGGAGCAGGGAGTTGGTTTGGGTGAGCTGCTGGCCGCCGTCGCTGATGCCCTGGCCGCCACGATGATGGCGGTAGAGACGGTCATACCCTATGACATGGGCGATGCGCTCAACCTATGGCACGAGCATGGCCTGGTGGACACGCTGGACTATGCCGACGATGGCATCCACGTGACGGGCAGGCTGCCACGCTGGGTGGCGGGGCGCCTGGGGCTACTGCCCGATCGCGACGAAGACGACATCGCTGCCGAGCCGCTAATGTCGGCGCTAGACTAGACGCCCAGCACTTGGGATACTTGGGATACTGTTTGGGATATGACCGGCTAGCCCGGCACAGCGCCGCGGTTTCCGCGCTGCAGGTAGCCCAGGCCAGCGAAAAAGAGCTGCAGATTGTCGAGCGTGCGCTGGCGCCAGGCCGGCGCGTTGTAAAACCCGTGGCGCTCTCCAGTTGCCTCAAGCAGTGCCACATGATTGCCGGCGGCTAGCATCTGTGCGCGGAACTGCCTGGCCTGGCGAAAGGGGATCACCTCGTCGTCGGTGCCATGGGTCAGCCATGTGGGCGGCAGCCCTGGCCTGATGTGCCGCAGCGGCGCTAACCGCTCGGCGATGGCCAGATCGCCAAAGCGCGCTGCAAGCGTCTGGTCATGGCTGGCATCGAGCACAGGGTTGAACAGCACCAGGGCATTGGGCGCTGAGGAAATGGCCAGATCCTCTGACGGGTCTTCATAGCCCGGTATGATGCCGGCGCAGGCCGCAACATGCCCGCCTGCCGAGCCGCCCGCAGCCACCAGTCGGTTCGGGTCGAGCCCCAACTCACGGCAATGCTGTCGCAACCAGCGAATGGCGCTCTTGCCATCTTCAACGCAGGTTGGCGCCAGCACGGCATGGCGCGACATGGTGCGATAGTCCACACAAAAGCAGACCATGCCCAGATCGGCCAGGGCGTGCGCGTGGTGGGCAAACTGCGTAGGCGTGCCACTGACCCAGCCCCCACCAAAGAAGAAGGCGACGCCCACACGCAGATCGCTCTCAGACCAGTCGTCGGGCAAGTAGGGCGTGATCACCAGCAGACCCTGTGGCGTCTCTTTGTAGACCAGCGACTGGTGCACGTAGCTCATCGCGACCTCCCCTGGCTACTAGTGGTGGAACAGCCGCAGGCCCGTAAAGGCAAGCACCATCCCATACTCGTTGCAGGCTGCGATTACCTCGGTATCCTGCACCGAGCCGCCGGGCTCGGCAACATAGTCAACGCCGCTGGCCGAGGCGCGGTCGATCGAGTCGCGGAAGGGGAAAAAGGCGTCGGAGCTGAGCGCTACGCCTTGCACCTGGTCTAGCCAGGTACGGCGCTCCTGAGCGTCGAGTCTGGCAGGAACCTCACCAAAGTTCGCCTCCCAGGCTACCTGTTCGGCTGGAGTAAGGTCGCCACCCAGATAGACGTCGATGGCGTTGTTGCGGGCCGCACGGTTAACGCCGCGCGCGAAGCGAAACTCGGCGATGCGGGGATGCTGCCGCAGGAACCACAGGTCTGATTTGGTCGCGGCGAGTCGCGTGCAGTGGACGCGAGACTGTTGCCCAGCGCCCACACCCGTCACCTGCCCACGGTGGGCCAGGCACACCGAGTTAGACTGCGTGTATTTGAGGGCGATGGTGGCTACGATCAGGTCGCGCATGGCATCGGCGGAGACCTCAGCTCTGGCTGATACGATGTTGGCGAACAGGGCGGGGGTGATGGCCACATCATTGCGACCCTGTTCAAGAGTCACACCAAAGACCTGGCGGCGCTCGATGGGCGCCGGCGTATAGTCGGGGTCGATTCTCAGGACGCGGTAGGCGCCATCACGCTTGGCCTGCAGCAGCCGCAGCGCCTCGGGCGTATAGTCGGGCGCGATGACGCCGTCCGATACCTCGCGGCTCAACAGACGGGCGGTGACCTCGTCGCACGTCTCGCTGAGCGCCACCCAGTCGCCAAACGACGACATGCGATCGGCGCCACGGGCACGGGCATAGGCGGTAGCGATGGGCGACAGATCGATATCGGCGACAAAGCAGGCCCGTGCCTCGGCCTCTGACAACGGCACAGCGATGGCCGCACCCGCCGGGCTGACGTGCTTGAACGAGGCCGCCGCAGGCTGCCCCAGCGCCGCTGAGAGCTCTTTGACCAACTGCCAGGCGTTGAGGGCGTCGAGCAGGTTGATGTACCCTGGCGTCCCCGACAGCGCCTCGAACGGCAGCTCGCCCTGTTCCATATACACACGGGCAGGCCGCTGGTGAGGGTTCATGCCATAGCGCAGAGTCATCTCGCTCGCCATCTCGCTCAAGCCTCCTGAATGCCGTCATCGTCCGGCGTCTAGCTACCAGTGCAGGATAGCGAGGGCCTGGGATGGTGTCAACTCCTGCGACCATGTCTCATCGGCGCAGCAGAAGGCCGGTTTGACCGCTGGGTGCCATCAACGGTAAGATCGCTCTACTCCAGCGGGCAGCACGCAGAGAGGTGCTCGTACGTCGATGACACAGTTCACTCTTGGCATCAACTTGGGCTTTGCCACCAATCGCTGGCCCGAACCCGAGGTGTGGGCGCGCCTGGTGGCCAACGATTTGGGTCTACGCTCGGTGCAGCTCGTGGCCGACCTGCTAAACCCCTTCTGGCCCGATGACGTTCTCGAGCGGCAGATCGAGCGGGTGCTTGAGGCCACCCAGCGGTATGGGCTGACCATACACTCGCTGATGACCAGTACCTATACACGGGTGAACCATCTTTTGTATCCGCATCCCGAGTTGCGGCAGGCCTGGCTAGACTGGTTTCATTGCTTTATCGACATCGGGGCGCGGCTGGGCGTAGAGGCTGTCGGCAGCCACTTTGGCATTCTTTCGATGACCGACCAGGCCGACGATGCGGCCCGCCGCGAGCGGCTCGACAAAGGCGTGCTTTCGTGGCAGGCCCTGACGCGCCACGCTGCCGATGCTGGCCTGCGTTATCTGTTCTATGAGACGATGTCGATCCCCCGCGAGTTGGGGCACACCATCGACGAGGCCCGCCAGCTCTGGTCGTGGGTCAACGAAGACGCCGCCGTGCCGCTGATGCTGTGCCTCGACGTAGGGCACGCGCCTCATCCCGCCGAACGTGACCCTTATCTCTGGCTGCGTGAACTGGGCGGCATCTCACGGCTGGTGCATCTACAGCAGACCGAGGCTGGTCACTCGCGGCACTGGCCCTTTACGCCCGAGTATAACGCCACAGGCATCATCGATCCGCGCCGTGTGCTGGCTGACCTGGCCGGCACGGGCGCCAAAGAGATCTGGCTGGGGTTTGAGATCGCGCACCGCGAGCGCTTTGAGGTCGAGCCGCTGGTGCTCCCCGAGCTGGTTGAGAGCGTGCGCTATTGGCGCGAGGCGCTGCCGAAAGATGGCCCGTGGCAGCCGGAGGTGATCGCATGAGCGTCGACATGGGCGCTTTGGTGCTACACGGCCTGGGAGATATCCGCTATGAGCGCATCGCGGTGCCCGCGCCTGGGCCAGGGCAGGCGCAGATCCGCGTCGCAGCGGCCAGCATCTGCGGGTCAGACGTGCCGCGCATCTACCAGCACGGCGCCTACCACTACCCGCTCATTCCCGGCCATGAGGTCTCGGGGCGTGTGGTGGCGTTGGGGCCAGGCACGAGGGGTGGCCCCGATATCGCCGTGGGCACAGAGGTTGCGGTCAAGCCGTTGATACCCTGTGGCCATTGCGCCTACTGCCACATCGGCGCCTACGGCCAGTGTTCGGACTATGACTATCTGGGCTCGCGCTCTGACGGCGGCATGGCGGAATATCTCGTGGCGCCGGTGGACAATCTGCTGCCACTGCCCACGGGCCTCGATCCGGTGGAAGCGTCGCTCTGTGAGCCCACGGCTGTGGCGCTGCACGCGGTACGGCAGGGCGGCGTCGAGCCTGGCGACTGTGTGGCCATCATTGGCTGTGGCGCGATCGGCATGCTCATCGCCCAGTGGGTGCGCATCATGGGCGCCGATCGGATACTTCTCGTTGATGTCGACGAGGCCAAGCTCGAGATGGCACGGCGTATGTGGCTCGGCCAGACGGTTAACAGCCACAACACCGACCCGGTGATCGCAGCTCAACAGATGGGCGGCGGGTTGGGCGCTGATTTGGTGATCGAGGCTGCTGGCGCGGCCACGACGATCGAGCAGGCCTTGCAGATGGCGCGTCCGCTGGGGCGCGTTGTCGTCATGGGCAACCCCGCCGCCGACGTAACGCTTTCGCGAGCCACGGTGTCCCAGCTCTTGCGCAAAGAGCTCACAGTGCGTGGAGCGTGGAACTCGAGCTTTGTCGCCTTGCCCACTGACGAGTGGCATGTGGCGCTGCGCTATCTGGCCGACCGACGGATCGACGTCAGGCCACTCATCACCCATAGAGTGCCTCTCGCCCAGGGGGCCCAGGCCCTCGCCATGATGCAGCGCCGCGCCGAGCCGGTGGCGCGCGTGGTGCTGGTGAATGACTAGAGGAGCGCAATGAAAGCAGCCATACTTGAGGGGATCGATGCCATCCGCGTGGGGCAGGTGCCAGACCCTGTGCTCGAAGACGAGCACTGCCTCATCCTAAAGGTGCACGCCTGCGCCGTATGCGGCTCTGACATCCGCATCTGGCACCATGGCAACTCGCGCGTGCGTCCTCCACAGATCATCGGGCACGAGATTGCCGGCGAGGTGGTGGCGGTGGGTCAGGCGGTGACACGCTTTCGCGTGGGCGACCGACTGGCCACCGGCGCCGACGTGCCCTGCGGAGAGTGCATCTGGTGTCGCGATGGGCTGGGCAACAACTGCGCCATCAACTATGCGATCGGTTACCAGTTCCCTGGCGGCTTTGCTGAATACGTGCACCTCAACGCACTGACCCTGCGCACGGGAGCAGTGCACCATATCCCCGACAGCCTGACTTATTCTCAAGCGACGCTGGCTGAACCGTTGGGCTGTTGCCTCAATGGCGCCGAGATGAGCAACATTCGACCAGGTGCCACAGTGGTGGTCATAGGGGCCGGCCCGGCGGGCTGCATGTTGATGCAGCTGGCCCGCAGTATGGGCGCCCTCAAGGTGATCGCGGTGCAACGCTCTCGCGGACGGCTTACGGCGGCGCGTGAGATCGGCGGCGCCGACATCGTCATCTGCACGCTCGATGGCGACCCGGTCCAGGCCGTGCTGGCAGCAACCGACGGCCAGGGCGCAGATGTGATCGTCACTGCCACCTCGGCCATCGAGTCTCACCGGTTGGCGTTTCAGATCGCGCGGAATCGGGCGACGATCAACCTGTTTGGAGGCCTGCCTGCCGATGCGCCACCCCTGGAGCTCTTGTCCAACATCGTGCACTACAAAGAGCTGACCGTCACCGGCTCGCACGGCAGCGTTGACCGTCACCATCGTGTGGCGCTCGAGTATTTGGCCACCGGCACCATCGACGCAACCCCTTATATCAGCCACCACTATGCCCTGGACGAGATCGACCAGGCGCTGGCGGCGGCCGAAGGCCACACAGGCATGAAGGTGATCGTACATCCGCACGGCGTTGTCGAGGACTAGAGGCAATGGGCCCAATTCGCATCTGCGCTTCGGTGGCCTGCGCCGACTATCTGCACCTGGGGCGAGACCTGACGGCGCTTGAGGCTGCGGGCACAGACTATCTGCACATCGACATCATGGACGGCGCCTTTGTGCCCAATCTGGCCCTCAATCTGGACATTATGCAGGCGGTGCGTCGCGGCTGCGAGTTGCCGATGGATGTACACCTGATGGTAGAGCGCCCCGAGACCTATATCGAGCGCGTGGCTCAAGCCGGCGCCGAGGTGATCATCGTACACGCCGAGGCCACGCACCATCTGCAGCGGCTGTTGGCGCAGATTCGTGCCGCGGGCTGCCGCCCGGGCGTTGCCCTCAATCCTCACACGCCGCTACAGATGCTCGACTATGTGCTGGAAGATCTGGAGATCGTGCTGATCATGACCGTCAACCCGGGGTTTCAGGGGCAACGGCTCATCCCACAGACGCTGGGCAAGATCGCGGCTTGCCGGCAGATGCTCGACGCCACGGGGCGCGACATCGGCCTGATGGTCGACGGCAATGTGAGCCTCGCCAACGCCCCGGCCATGGCCCATGCCGGCGCCGACTGGCTGGTGGGCGGCACGTCGAGCATCTTTGCGCCAGGGCTTAAAGTCAACGAGGGCGTACAACGCCTCCGCGCTGCCGCCATGGCGGGCCTTAGCCAGGCCAAGTAGCAGCCAGCAGCGGCGATGCTGCGCGCACTTCGCGCTGAATGGCGGCCAGTCGCGCCTCGCTGTGCGCCTCAAAACGCAGCGTAATGAGCGGTTCGGTCACCGACTCGCGAACCAGCGCCCAGCCATCATCCCAGCTGATGCGGATGCCATCCAGATGGTCACGGCGCGACTCATCATAGGCTGCGGTCAGCTCTTTGATGATCTGCCTGGCGACGACAGGCTCGCAGGGCACGCGCAGATCGGGCGTGATGGGGTAGACGGGCACATCCGCCAGGGCTCGGTCCAGGGTGGTGCCGAGCTCGTCCAGGATGCGCAGCAGATAGCAGGCCGCGTATAGCGCATCATCGCCGCCCAGTTCTCCAAAGAAAAAGTGTCCACTCACCTCGCCGGCCAGGGCGGCCTGTGTGGCCAGCAAACGCCGCTTGATGTGGGCAAAACCAGAGCGTTCGCGCACCGGGCGGCCGCCCCGCACAATGATGGCCTGCCGCACAACGTCAGAGGCCTTTTGATCGTAGACGATGGCCGCTCCCGGCTGGCGCTGCAGAGCGTGCCGCACCATCAGAACCAGCACGCGATCGGCCGGGGCCACCTGGCCGCTGCTATCCACAAAGACCGCGCGGTCACCATCGCCATCGAAAGCGATGCCCATCTCGGCGCCATGGGCCTGCACGGCGTCGCCTAGTGCCACAAGGCTGCGCACGTCCGAGGGGTTGGGCGAACGGTTGGGGAAGGTGCCATCGGGCTCACAGAAGAGCGGCACCACCTCGATGCCCACAGCGGCGAGCACCTGCGGCGCAACGAGTGCCATACAGCCGTTGCCGGCATCAACCACCACGCGTCGCGGCCTCAACTGGTCATAGGCAGAGACCAGATCAGCTGCGTAGGAACCCAGCACATCGACCGATTCGACGACCCCCGGCTGTACTGACTGCCAGGCAGCCGTCTCAACCAGGCCGCGCAACACCGACAACTCTGCTGTGTCGATGGGCCTGGCGCCCATTTCGATCTTGAATCCGTTGTAAGCGGGCGGGTTGTGCGACGCTGTGACCATGACGCCATCGGGCACTGCCAGGCGGCGCTTGGCATGGTAAAAGGCAGGTGTGGGGGCGGTGCCACCATCGAGCACTCGGGCTCCTGCCTGTGTCAAGCCCTCGATCAACGCCGGTTTGAGGACCGCCGTCGAAGGGCGAACATCGCCGGCCACCAGCACCAAAGCGTCGGCCGAGCGTTGGCCGACAGCGCGGCCCAGGGCTCGAGCAAAGTCGGCGTCGAGCTCGACATCATACACACCGCGAATGTCGCATGACTTCCAGATGCTCATGAAAGATACCCTCGCTCAGCGCAGGCAGACCGAAAACGTGCATAGAGCTGGTCATAGCGCTCACGCATATGGGGCCGCGGCGCCACTGTGTGGTCGATGTGCACCATGGCAGCAACGGTTTCGCCCACGCCATGGCCGGTGATCGCCGCAGCGGCGAGTATCGCCGCGCCCATGGCCGCCTCGGGCACAGCCGCAACGCACAGTGTGCGGCCGGTGATATCCGCGCGCAGCTGCGAGAGCGCCGCGCCGCGAACGCCGCCACCGGCCGTATAGATCGTGTCGCCCACAGGCGCGCCCAGTTCGGCCAGTGTCTCGTAGGCCAGCCTCTCGACACAGGCAATGCCCTCGAGATGAGCGGCATAGTGCTCTGCCAGTGAATCGGCGGCCCCCAGCACAAAGCCCTCAGCGTCGGGCCTCACAAAGGGAAAGCGCTCGCCTCTACGCACCAGAGGATAGACCGTGAGGGGCGTGGGCGAATGGGCCAGCGCTGTGGCATCGAGCGCTGACAGGTCTTTTGCGCCAAAGCGCTGCGACAGACAGTCTCCGCCGGTAGAGCTGGCGCCGCCCGGTAGCCAATGGTGGCCATCTGGGTGTCGATGACAATAGACACGACCGGCCGGATCGACGACCAGCTCCTGCGAGACGCCCTTGACCACCAGCGTGGTGCCGATGGTGGTGTTCCAGGCGCCGGGTGCCGCTGCGCCAGAGGCCAGTTGCGATGCAGTGCCATCGGTGGCTCCAGACACTGCCACAACCTCTTGCGGCAAGCCCAGGTCGGCGGCAACGGCGGGCAGTAGACGCCCGATGTTGGCGCCAGGAGCCTGCACAGCGGGCAAGAGGCGCTCGTCAACTTGCAGGGCGGCAAAGACCTGCTGTGGCCAGACACAAGAGACGGTGTCATAGCCGCTCTTGAGCATGTTGCACCAGTCGCTGATACCCCAGCGGCCGGTGAGCCAGGCCAACACCAGATCGGCGGGGCTCAGAGCCCAACGTGCCTGGGCGTACAGGTGTGGCTCGTGCCTTTGCACCCACAGCAGGCGCGGCAACGCGAATGATGTCGAGATGGCAAAGCCAACCTTGTCGACCCAGGGCTGCCAAACATCGGCACATGCGGCGGCCTCGTCGCTGGCACGAGCATCCGAATACATGATGGCGTCGCGCACCGAGCGGCCTTGCGCGTCAACCAGGCATAGGGTACCCGATGTGCCACAGGCCGATATGGCGCGCACATGGCGGCTTGCTGGGCCCAGCGCAGCAACGGCCTCATGCAGAGCGCCAAAGACGGCCTCGCGCCAGCTGCACGGTGATTGTTCGAACCAGCCGGGCGCTACAGCCGCGAGCGCTGAACGTCCAAAGGATTGCGCACCACTGGCCAGCACCTGGCCTGACAGGTCTACGGCCAGGGCACGTGCGCCTTGCGTACCCAGGTCGATACCGATGACGATCATTTGGTCAGACCACTGGGAACGCTCAGCCATGCTGCGTCTGCACCGCATCGATCAGGGCGACGATGGTCTCAGGGGGCACATCACGCGGGATGGCGTGGGTCGGCCCCACCAGATAGCCGCCATCTGTGCCCACGCGTGCGATCATGTCTAGGACATGGGCACGTACGTCTTGCGGCGCGATGCGGGGCAACACCTGTTGCGTGCTGATGCCTCCGTAAAAAGACAGATGCTGTCCATACTCGCGCTTGACCCAGTCGACATCCATCACTTCGGGCTGGAAAGTGTTGAACACATCCAGGCCCATGTCAATCAGATCGGGGAGTAGCTCAGTGATGTCGCCGCACGAGTGCTGCATAACGAACCTACCAGCCGCCTTGACCCGCGCGTACATCTGCGCGACCCTCGGCTTGATGAACCGGCGCCATAGACGGGGGCCCATTATCAGACCATGCTGCTGTCCCCAGTCGTCGCCAAAGCGAATACAGTCCACAGGAAACTGCAGCATATGGTCGAGCGCTCGCAGGTTGTACTCGAGGATGCGATCGAGCAATTCGTCGACGAATGCCGGTGCAAGCACCATGTCCATAAGCAGGTTCTCCATGCCGCGCAACGTCCAGGCACGTTCGAACATGGAAAAGCCGATGCCACCGGCCGTGAATATGCCCTCACTCTCGGCCAGCATCTGTTCAAGGCGGCGGCCATTCCGCGCCAGGTCCGGCTCAGGAAAGCGGTAGTTCGCCAGGTCTGGCTCCGGCAGCAGCAGCGTCTCGACGTTGCCGATATCGCGGTCGATGCTGCGGTTCCACACCACACCAAAGTTGTCTCGCCAGCGGTGGTTGCCCAGGTCCTCGAACCAGCCATCGCCCACATGGGCGAGGTGATTGCCGATCTCGAGCTCCAAATCAGGATGGCCGAGGAACGCGGCGGTGGCCTCGCGAGCTTCACTGGTCAGGTCGATCTGCCAGGGGGTGACGTCGGGCTGCTGGTGCGCCAGAGCGGTGAGCAGTCGCTCACGCCGGGTGATGGTCATAGCAGGTGCCTCCTTGAGGACGGGACAGTGCCGGCGGCCGCGCTGCCTGCCGACACGCTGCTAGCGGCGGGCCATGGTAGTGTCTCATAGCACTTGTCGGATGGTGACGCCGACACTATAATCGCGAGCGATAGGGTGTGCAATCTCTGACCAGGTGCAAGCTCAATGACTTTTGCAGGGCGCCAACACGAGACCATCGCCGTGCTCGACTATGGCTCACAGTATGCCCAACTCATTGTCCGCCGCGTGCGCGAGTGCAACGTCTACGCCGAGCTCGTGCCGTGGAATGTGAGCGCCGATGAGCTGGCACAGATGGCGCCGCGGGGCATCATACTATCGGGCGGGCCCAATAGCGTCTATGACACCGGGGCGCCGCATCTCAAGCAGCACGTGCTGGGCTTGGGTGTGCCCATCCTGGGCATCTGCTATGGCATGCAACTCCTGGCGCACCAGCTGGGGGGCGTGGTGGCGCCAGCGCAAGCACGCGAATATGGCCTGACCGAGATCACCGTGCTGTCGCCGGGCTCACCACTGTTTGCGGGGCTAGAGCGCTCACTCCAGGTATGGATGAGCCATGGCGATCGCCTGGATGCCTGCCCGTCGGGCTTTGAGCCCATTGCGTCTAGCGAGAACTCGCCCATTGCGGCTATGGCCGACGAGGCGCGGCGGCTGTATGGCCTGCAGTTTCACCCTGAGGTGGTGCACACGCCCTGGGGCAAAGACATCTTGCGGGCCTTTTGCTTTGGCGTGTGCGGCTGCCGCGGCGACTGGACACCAGGCTCTTTTGTCGAAGAGAATGTTAGGGCCATTCGCGAGCGCGTTGGGCGTGGCAAGGTCATCTGCGCGGTGTCGGGCGGTGTCGATTCGATGGTGGTGGCCACGTTGATCGCACGTGCCATCGGCGAACAGCTTACGGTGGTGTTCGTAAACAACGGCGTGTTGCGTCTGGGAGAGGCCGAGACGACGCGCCAGAGTCTACAGCGCTACCTTGATGCCAACGTGATCTATGTCGATGCCTCTGAGCGCTTTCTTGCGCGGCTCAAGGGCATCCGCGACCCTGAGCAGAAGCGCATTATCATCGGGAACGAGTTCATTGCCGTGTTCGAAGAGCGGGCTCGAGAGCTGGGGCAGGTCGATTTCTTGGCACAGGGCACGCTCTACCCAGACGTGATCGAGAGCGCCACTGCCCACAACTCGGCAGTCAAGATCAAGACCCACCACAACGTGGGCGGCCTGCCCGCCGACATGCGCATGGAGCTGATCGAGCCATTGCGCTACCTGTTCAAGGATGAGGTGCGCCAGGTGGGTCTCGCTCTCGGACTGCCAGAGGCGCTGGTTTACCGACCGCCGTTTCCGGGACCAGGGTTGGCCGTGCGGATCATCGGCGAGGTGACCGCAGAGCGAGTGGCAACGCTGCAGCAGGCCGATGCGATTGTTCGGCACGAGATCGAGGCGGCAGGGCTGGGGCGCGACATCTGGCAGTACTTTGCCGTTCTCACGCCGCTCAAGAGCGTGGGCGTGATGGGCGATAGCCGCACCTACGCCAACACTGTGGCAGTGCGCGCCATCACCAGCGAGGACGGCATGACAGCCGACTGGGCGCGCATCCCCTACGAAGTGCTGGCGCGCATCTCGAATCGCATCGTCAACCAGGTGGCAGGTGTCAACCGCGTCGTGTACGACATCTCGAGCAAGCCACCGGCCACTATCGAGTGGGAGTGACCGCCGTAAGGCAGCACAGGAAGCAGAGGAGTGAGACATGGCCCCTATTCAGGCAGATGAACCCATGGTGAGCAACGCAGCCAGGTTGCTGATCTATCGCCGTGGCGCCTGGGTCATCTCGCCAGCAGATGCCGGCGTATTTGCCGGGCCTGATGATGGCGCGGCTGGACAGCTCTGCTATCTGCTGCAGAGCGCTGACGCTCGTCCGTTGGTGGGTGACCTCTGTGAGCGCGTCACGAAGGCGTTTCGCGAGGCCTACGCTGCCGATGATGGCGCCCCTGCAGTGGCGCTACGTGCAGGTCTATTGGCGGCCAACGAGGCGCTCTTTGATCATAACGTGCGCGCCGACGCCGATGCTCGCCTCTTGATGGGCATGGCTTGTGTGCTGGTCCAGGGGCAGACCATCTACATGGGAAGGCTGGGGCCGGCATGTGCCTGGGTTCTGGAAGGCGATGAGCTGGTGCAGTTTCCCGAGCACTCGCTATGGCACGAACTGGGCGAGGCTCTGCTCGACATCAGCCAAGAGCCCCCGCTCGGTTTGCGTATCGACATCGAGCCAGAGCTGGCGCAGCAACGTGTGGCGCCTGGGGCGAGGGTGGTGCTTATCACCCAGGATTTGCGACGCAGGTTGCAGCCGACGGCGCTGCGTCGTTTGCTCGATGAGGATGATGAGGCGCTACGTGCCGAGCTGTTGGCGGCGGCGCAGGGCAGAGACCTGGGCATGGTGGTGGCGCCGGTCGTACAGCTGAGCGCACCCATGACAGCCGCGGCGGTGGCAAACACAAGCATCGCACCAGAAGATGCGGCGCCCCGAGAGCTCGAAGACGAAGCGTTCGATGACGACGAGGCATTCGAGGCCGAGACACTGACAGGCGAAGGGCTGCCTGTGGACCAGGCCAGCGAGGCCGATATCGACGAGAGCCCCCTGGAAGAGCCCGCCGAGACAATAGCTGAAGAGGCTCCGCTACCACGCCCGCCCGTGACGCCACGGCCAGCGACGCCACTCTCGGACGCATGGAACCTGCCCCCCACAGATGAAACGACCGATGACGAATGGGATGACGAGGGCCGTTCTTCGGACGCTGAACCGACGTTCGAGCCGGCGGCAGAGCTGCCGCACGACCACATCGACCTCAATGCGCGTGCCGAGCAGGCCGCCCGTACCGCTGGTCGGGCCCTGCGGCGCGGCGTGCGCCGTGCCCGCAACGATGCAGAGGATGTGCTGCTGAAGGTGCTACCAGACCGGCTGCCCGAGCGGCCAGAGCGACGGACCGAAGCTGCGCCGTCGATCTCGCCAGCCAGCCAGTCGTTGGTCGTTGTTGCGCTGTTGCTGCCGCTATTGGTGCTGTTTACTGTGATCATGGTGCGCGTGCAGTACAACCGTGAGCTAGACGGGCGACGTGGCTCCATTCACCAGACAGCGCTATCAGAGTACGACCAGGCCATCAATGCCAGCAGCCCCGAGCTGCGCGCCGACGGGCTGTACCGTACGCTCGAGCTCACAGAGGCGGGGCTGGCGATTCTACCCGGTGACACGCTGTTGGTTGACCTGCGCATGCGCACGACCCTCAAGCTGGATGAAGTGGAAAAGGTCGAGCGGTTGTTCCACTTTAAGCGGTTGGACTCTTTCACCACGGGGGGCACGGTGGTCAATCAGCCGAGCCGTATCGTCATCTCTGACAAGAGCGCTTTTGTGCTCAACAAGGGCGCCGGACAGGTGCACGGCTACACCCTCAGCGACGTTGGCGATGCCGTGAGTTCGCGCGCCGAGATTCAGGTGCCGCTACGCGAGGGGCAGACCATCGGCGCGACGCCGGTGGGCGAACTCATCGACATGGCCTACCTGGCCCCCACGGGCAGCCGCACGGCGGGCGATCTCGTGGTGCTCGATCGCACCGGCACGCTGTGGGCCTGGCGCAACGAAACCTTTCAGCCTATACCTGTCGGCGATAGCGATCGCTGGGTCAAGCCGGTTGCCATCGGCGCGTACATGGGCAACCTGTATGTGCTCGACCCGATGGGCGAACGCATTCTGAAGTACCTGCCCACCAACAATGCCTATACCACGCCGCCGTTCCCATACCTGAGCTCGACGGTGACGGTGGATATGCTTGGGGCCGTGGATATGGCCATCGATGGCAACGTCTATGTGCTGTTTGCCGACGGCACCATCCACAAGTTCTTTGAGGGCGGAGAGGTCGCCTTCCCAATGACAGGCCTGCCCTCACCCATGCGCAACCCCAGCTCGATCTTTGTCTCAGGCCCCCAGGAGCCCGAGGCTGAGGGCTATCTCTATGTGACCGACTGGGGCAACCAGCGCATCGTGCAGTTCGACAAAGCTGGCAACTACCTGCGGTCGTTCAAGGCCAACACGAGCGAACCCTACATGGAGGCGCTGGGCAGCGTGTTTGTGGATGAGACCACCGCCCGCATGTTCATCTTTAGTGAACGGCAATTCGTCCTCGTGTCGTTGCCGCCGTTGGGCAACTGACCATGACCCACATTCTGGCCATCGAGACATCCTGTGACGAGACCAGTGCGGCCGTCGTTCGTGATGGGCGCGATGTGGTCTCTAGCGTCGTGGCCTCTCAGATCGAGCTGCATCGCGAATATGGCGGCGTCTTTCCAGAGATGGCCTCTCGCCAACATGTCATCGCCATCACGCCGGTGATACGCGAATCTCTGCGACGCGCCGAGATGGAGCTTGCCGACATCGACGCGGTTGCGGTGGTGCACGGGCCTGGCCTGGCTGGTTCTCTGCTGGTGGGGCTCAACGCCGCCAAGGCGCTGGCCTACGGCGCCGGCCTGCCGCTGGTGGGCGTCAACCACATCGAGGCCCATATCTATGCCAACTGGATCCGTAGCGATCCCGATGGTGAGGTGGCACCGGTTGCGCCGGCCTTTCCGCTGGTGTGCCTGATCGTCTCTGGCGGCCACACGGAGCTGGTGCACGTCACGGGGCACCATGAGTATCGTTGGCTCGGGGGCACCGTCGATGATGCTGCTGGCGAGGCCTTTGACAAGGTTGCTCGCTTGCTGGGGCTGGGCTATCCCGGTGGGCCGCTTATCGAACGTGCCGCGGCTAAGGGCAATCCACAGGCGTACGACTTGCCTTCTAGCCTGCGAGTGGCGCCCTATGATTTCTCCTTTTCGGGGCTCAAGACCGCTGTGCTGCGTCAGGTGCAGGAAGTACAGCGCAGCCAGGGAACAGACGTGACGAACCGTGGCGTGCGGTTGGCCGATGCATCCATCGCACCAGGGCAGGTAGACATGCCTGTGGCCGACCTGGCAGCGTCGTTTCAGTATGCGGCAGTAGAGATACTGGCTGAAAAGACAGTGGCAGCCGCGGCCGAGTATGGCGCGACTCAGATTGTGCTGGCAGGCGGTGTGGCGGCCAATAAGGCCCTGCGAGTCCGGCTTGCTGAGCTAGCGCCAGTGCCTGTGCGCTTTCCGCCCATCCGCTACTGCACCGACAATGCGGCCATGGTCGGCATCGCCGCGCACTATCGCTTTGTGGCGGGCTTGAGGTCGGGGCTCGATCTTGATGTTCAGCCCGCACTTCTGCTGGTGGCCGAACGGTGAATCGTACGTTCTATGAGCAGGTGTACGCCCTGGTACGGCGGGTGCCCGCTGGCAAGGTGGTTACTTACGGGCAGGTGGCGCGAGCGCTCGGCGCCCCGCGTGCCGCCCGCACCGTGGGGTGGGCCATGCGGGCTTGCCCCGCTGATGTGCCCTGGCATCGGGTGGTGAATGGGCGTGGGGCGGTGAGCCCCCGTGGTGATACGCCAGGCGAGTGGATACAGCGCGACCTGCTCGAGGCCGAGGGGGTCGAGTTCGGCCTAGCCGGTTGCATCGACCTCGCTACAGCCTGTTGGGACGGCATCTAGACGAGACAACCTGCGCTGGGAGAATGCGTTTGAGCGAGCAATGGATCCCCTTTACCTGCACGCTGGACTGTGGTAGCCGCTGTGAGCTGCTCGGCCTGGTAAGAGATGGACGCCTGGTGCGCATCGACACGTCTGCGGGTCTCGATCCGCTCGACAGGCCCAGGCTGATCCCCTGTGCCCGTGGCCGTGCTCAGAGGCGCTGGCTGAGCGCAGAGAACAGGGTGGGCACACCGTGGATGCGCTCTGCCACTGGCGAGTTGGTGCGTGCCTCGTGGCAGGCTGCGCTCGACGCTGTGGCCGCAGAGTTGGTGCGGGTGCGCGAGCAGTGGGGGGCAGAGGCGATCATGTTGGCCACCGGCGCAGGCTCGGGCGGGGGGCGCGGCTTTTCGGGCGCGTCGGCCGCTGCACGGCTCTTTTCGCACTGGGCCGCTGTCACCCAGACCGTGGGCAACCTCAGCCATCACAGCGCGACCTGGGTCGAGCTGAATATGCTGGGGCAAGAGGTGCCCGCCGATGACCGCGCGACGCTGTTGGCGTCGCGCCTGATCGTACTGTGGGGCAACAACCCCGCTGATACGCGGATGGGGCCCAACACCGAGCACTATATTCGACTCGCGCGCGATCGTGGCGCTCAAGTCGTCTTGATCGACCCGCGTCTGTCGGACAGCGGCGCACTGTGCGACGTGTGGCTGCCGATTAGGCCTGGCACCGACGCCGCCCTGGTGGCAGGGCTCGTCTACATGCTCGAGACCTGGGGGGCCGTCGACCGCGCTTTCCTAGAGAGTCACGCCAGCGGCTATGAGGTCTATCAGTCATACGTTATGGGGCGCTCTGATGCCGTGCCCAAGACGCCGGCGTGGGCCAGCGAGATCACCGGCCTGCCAGTCGAGCGTATCGAGTGGCTGGCACAGCAGTTTGCTGCAGTGCGGCCGGCAAGCATCCTGCCCGGCTGGGGGCCGCAACGCGCGCTGTGGGGCGAGCAGTTCCATCGCGCTATGATCACCCTGGCCTGTGTGACGGGCAATATGGGCAAGCCTGGCGCCGCACTGCCCGGCGTGGGCGTCAGGAATAATCGCATGCAGCTGCCACGGCTGCCGTATGGCGAACACCGTGCCGCGCGCACGCTGCATAACGCCTCCTGGGCACAGGCCATCAGCCAGGGCACCCTCGCGCCACCCATCAAGCTGGCCTTTATCGCTGCCAGCAACCTGGTCAACCGCAGCAGCAACACTTGGGCATGCCTGCGCGCGTTGCAGTCGCTCGACACGGTCGTCGTGCTCGACCCCTTTATGACGCCTACAGCCAAGTTGGCCGATATCGTGCTGCCCATCAACACCGACCTCGAGCGGAGCGATGTGGTTACGGGCTGGGGATCGGATATGCACCTGTTTGCCTCACAGCAGGTGGCCGAGACGCCCGATGCCGCTCGTAGCGACTACTGGGTATGCGCCGAGATCGCGCAGCGGCTTGGCATTGGCTCTGTCTATACGGCCGGCAAGACACCGGACGAGTGGTTGGCCGCCTGGCGCTCTGAGCCGACGGACGCGTTGGCTGCCCTCGACGGCCAGGGCGTGCTGCGCTACGACGGAGCTCTGAGAGTAGCGCTGGCCGACTTTTGCCGCGATCCAGGGCGGCACCCATTACCGACCGCCAGCGGACGTATCGAGATATGCAGTGAGGCGGCCGCCCAGAAGGGCCTGCCGCGCGTGCCGTCTTACGTAGCGGCCCAGCCAAACCCGCCTGAGATGGCCCTGCCACTGCAGCTGTTGACGCCACACCACAAACTCCGTGCGAACTCGGGCCACGGCGGCAACCCCTGGTTGCGGCAGATCGATGACCAGTATCTTTGGATCAACCCACGCGACGCAACAGCGCGCGGCCTTGTCGATGGGAAGAGGGTGCGCGTGCGCAACGCCCTTGGTGTCGTCGAGTGCCCAGCAAGGGTAACCGAACGCATCATGCCTGGCGTGGTCTGCCTGCCGCAAGGGGCCTGGTTTAGCCCCGACGAGCAGGGCGTCGACCAGGCAGGCTCGGCCAATGTGCTCACATCGCTGGACGTGACGCCGACCGGTGGCAACACCACTCACTCGGTTTGGGTAGAGGTGGAGCGCTATGACTGAGCGCGTCTTTGTCGTCGATATCGGCGCCTGCACAGGCTGCCAGACATGTGCTGTGGCCTGCCTCGACCGCGCCGATCTGGGCGACGACGGCTGGCTGCTGCGCATTCAGGCCGAAGAGCGCGGCGTCTTTCCCCAGGTGACGGTGCGCTTTCGTGTAGCGCACTGCTGGCACTGTGAACAACCCGCCTGTATGGCAGCCTGCGACTGGGGAGCCATCACAGTGGACTCTGGTGGCGTGGTGGGCCTCGACCGCGCCGCCTGCACAGGTTGTGGCGCATGCGTCAAGGCCTGCCCCTTTGGGGCCATGCAGCTACTCGCTGATGGCCTGGCCGCCAAGTGCGACGGGTGCCCCGAGCAGCTTGCTGTGGGAGAGCAACCGGTCTGTGTTCGGGCCTGCCCCATGCGAGCGCTGGCGTTCGGCTCGCCAGATGTGTTCAATGACCGCCCACGGGTGGATGATAGCGCCTTTGAGCGGCACGGCCTGGGCCCACGAGTGAGACACCTGTTGCGCCCAGAGGGCAGGGAGGTCTAGCGCATGGTGTGGTCCGACGAGCTACTGCGCGCGCTGCCGTCCATCGACCGGTTGATGCAGGACGAAGCGTTTGGGGCCCTTGTCGCGCGATACGGCCGCGAACCGGCGCTTGACGCCGCCCGCGCGGCCACCGGCTCTGCCCGCGCCAAGCTGCTGGCGGCCGGCAGTCAAGACGAGGCAAGCGCGGCCACTCTCGTTGAGATGATCTCGCCAGACTGTCTCGCCAAAGCCGCTGCAGCGTGGCTCGAGGCGCGTTTGGCGCCGACACTGCGCCCCGTGATCAATGCGAGTGGCGTGGTGCTGCACACCAACCTGGGGCGCGCGCCTCTTGGCTCTGCTGTGCTTGAGGCCATGGCAGCCGTGGGCTCGGGGTATAGCAATCTGGAGTACGACCTGGAGCAGGGGCGGCGCGGGTCGCGCTATGTGCATGCCGAGGCGCTGCTCTGTCGCCTGACCGGCGCCGAAGCAGCTGTACTGGTGAATAACAACGCCGGCGCTGTGCTGCTGGTGTTGGCGGCATTGGCGGCAGGCAAGCGCGTCATCGTGTCGCGCGGGCAGCTGGTCGAGATCGGTGGTGGCTTTCGCATCCCCGATGTGATGGCTCAGAGCGGTGCACTGCTGTACGAGGTGGGCACGACCAACCGCACCTACGTACGCGACTATGTGCACGCGATTGACGAGAACACCGCCGGTGTGATGCGCGTGCACAGCAGCAACTTTTACCAGGCCGGGTTTGTGCATCAGCCCACGCTGTCAGAGCTGGTCGAGGCCGCCCACGATCATGGGGTGCTGATGATCGATGACCTCGGCAGCGGCACCCTGCTCGACACGGCGCAGTTCGGCCTGGCGCACGAACCCATGGTGCAAGAGAGCATCGCGGCTGGAGCCGATGTGGTGACCTTTAGCGGTGACAAGCTTCTCGGAGGGCCACAGGCAGGCATCATCGTCGGGCGAGCTGAGCTTGTCGCTCGAATCCGCCAGCATCCGCTGATCCGCGCGCTGCGCGTCGACAAGACGACCGTTGCGGGCATCCAGGCCAACCTGCTGCACTATGCACGGGGCGAGGCAGAGCAAAACATACCGATCTGGCAGATGCTCGCCACAAGCCTATCCACGCTACGGCGACGAGCCGAGCGCCTCATTGCGGGCCTCGCGGAGGTCAAGGCTTTAGCCGAGCTGATCGAGGGGCGCTCGATGGTGGGGGGTGGGGCGCTACCAGAGCAGTCGTTGCCGACGTGGCTGGTTTCGCTGACTGTTGACAGTGCCGATGCCCTGGCAGCGCGTCTGCGTGCCGGTTCACCGGCGGTGGTGGCACGCGTGCACGAGGGGCGGCTGCTCGTCGACCCGCGCACGGTGCTGGCCGATCAGGACGACACGCTCATTCAGCAACTCTGCCTGGCGCTGCGTGGTGAGGCGGACGACGCAACGCCAGGCACAAGGTAGGCCGACCGGTCGGTCAGGTTTTGGAGATCTCGAGATTGGCGCCGCAGTTGGGGCACTTGTGCAGCGCATCTCGGATGGGCAGTTTGGTCCCGCAGTAGGGGCACAGCCGCTCAGCCTTGGACGGCAGCAGGCCAGTGAACACGTACACGGCGCGTTGCTCGCGTTGTTCGCGGACGACAGAGCCCTCTGCCGCGAGCTGCTCGAGGGCATCGATAGCCTGCTTTTCGCTGATGCGGTATTCGGCACGGAGCTGTGCCACGGTGAGCTCGCCTCCGAGCCTGCGGGCCAACTCGACAGCGCCCGTTTTGAGCGAGTCGGGATCGATCTCTGCCAGGCGGCGCAGCCGGTTGCGCCCCAGCAACAGCACTGCCGTTGCCACCACCACCAGGCCCAGGCCCGCCAGCAGCCTCGACGTACCGCCGCTGCCCGAGGCAATGATGAACAAAAAGCCAAAGAGATAGAGGGGGATTGAGAGCAGCGAGACAAAGACGGCCGTTGCTTTGTTCATGGTCACTCCTATCGTACGAGTCTCAGGCTAGTGCCAGGCCGAGGTAGCACGGTTCAGCGCTGCCCCGAGCTCCTCGAAAAATCGTTGGATGGTCGTCTCGGTTAGCCGGTTCGACACATACTTGGCGATCACCTCGGAGAACGCCAGCGGATTGCGACCCATATAGTCCTCATCGTGGAGCTTGTCAGCTACAAACTTCCAGGTTTGGTTGATCACCGCAGCCGAGGCTGGAACGGGGACCTGCACCTGCGCCAGATTATAGCGTCGCTGCTCACCGACGACCTTGGAGACGCTGGCGCCGAACTTTTCCAGGCCGGTGCCGATGCCCTGCATCAAGCCCAGTGAGAGCGATACATCGGCCATGCCCTGTTCATACTGCGCGCGAATGCGGTTGTGCTCTGCCAGTTCACCTAGTTTGACGCCCAGCTCACCGGCCACGGGCGGAGGCGCATCCAGCTCTTCGAGCAGACGCTGAATGGCGTTCTGTTCAGCGAGAGCCCCGGTGTTGGCGCTGAGAAAAGACAGCCTGGCCTCATCACGGGCTACCTCAATACCCAGTTTTTGCCAGCGAGCGCCGAGCTCGGCCTGTGCCTCACCGATGGTCTTGACCTGCTCGGCCCACTCGGTGCGCACCTTTTCGAGGTCGGCCAGGGCCTTGGCCTGCTGTTCTTTGACCTGCTTTTGCTCGCGGCGCAGGCGTCTGAGCTTGCCGCCCGCTGTCAGCCAGCTCAGGGCACCGCCCAGCTGCTCCTCTTGCTCGTAGAGCTCGGCATACTGGTTTTGCAGCTTGACGATCCGTGCTTTTAGGCCCTCTTCGCGCTTGTCGAGCTTGGGATTCGACTTGCGCAGCTCTTGCCGCGCAGCCTCAGCCGCAGCCGCCTGCTGGTCCATCTCTGCACGCGAGGTGCTGAGACGCGTCGTGAGCTCGGTCATCTCGGCGCGGATCTTGGCCGTCTCTTCGCGCTCGATCTGCGCAAGCTGGGCCTGCATCTCCCCGGGCAAGACCGAGCGATCGCCCTTGATGAGCGGATAGCAGTATGAGAAGCGCTCTTGCCAGGCCTCGAGCTCACGCTTGAACGCCGCTTCGAACTCGACGCGAATCTCCTCGATCTCTTTGGCACAGGCGCGGAGCTCTTGAAGCTTTTCACGAAGGTATTGCTCGAACTGCGACAGCTTCATCGCATAGACGCGCTTGCCTCGCTCGGTCATCTCAGCCCTCCTTCTTGTGCCGGCCCAGGCCAACCCCCCAGGTGCCCGACAGCACATGGTGCCTGACGCGCCACAGCGATTCTTGCCAAGCCGAACAGCCTGGCGCATAGCCCTCGAGTTCGTCAAAGCCACCCCGCTGCTGCCAGTAGAGCGGGCAGGCGCCGCAGCAGATGTGGCTCATCTGGCAGTCCCGGCACGCGGGTGGCAAGAACTCTTTGTTGCGCCAGTACCGCGCCGTGCGGCTATGCCAAACGCGCTCAAAGGGCTGCTTGAGCAATGAACCGATGCCACGCTCAAAACTTGAGCAGGGCAAGAGCTCGCCTGCAGGGTTGACTGAGATGAGCCCGTCGACACAAGCGCATGACTTGCTGCCCAAACCAGCCTGCACCGGATTGTACATGCAGTAGGGCACCGGCGAGTACCAGACCAACCGCGTCCCCTTGGCCTCGGCGCGGGCTTTGACCTGCTCAACCAACGCCCCGATCTCGTCGTAGCGTACATCATCCTCGGCATGCTCGAGCGCCGTGCCCGTGCGGATGACCATGTTCATCGAAAAGTACTCAGAGTGCAGCTCGTCGGCGACGTAATCGACGAGCTCGTCCAGATGTGCGCGATTGCCACCACAGATCGTCGTATTGGTGTGTGTGTGCACCTTGGCAGCCCGCAGGTGCCGCACTGCCGCTGTGGTCCGCACCCACGAGCCGGGGTGCTGCGTGATGGCATCGTGCACGGCGGCTGAGCCGCCCTCAAGGCTCACCTGGGCAGAATCGAGCCCCGCATCGGCCAGCGTCTGACCGTAAGATGCCTCTTCACCGAGCCTGACGCCGTTGGTGATCAGATTGACGCGCATCCGCTTGCTAGCGGCGTAGGCGATCAGTTCGGGCAGATCATCGCGCAGGGTGGGCTCGCCTCCGGTAAAGGACAGGGTGGGGCAGTGAGCCTCATCAGCGATGCGGTCGATCACCCGCTTGACCTGCTCTGTGGTCATCTCGACCACATCCTTGCCACGACGCGGAGCGTCGGCATAGCAAAAGGTGCAACGGTTGTTGCAGCGGTAGGTCAACGCGATCTCGGAGAGCACCGGCAGGGTGCGTTTATGCGAACCAAAGCGCATCACGCGCACCGCATCGGCATAGATGTTGTCCTGCAACAGCAGCTGCAGCGCATCGAGCAGCCTCTCGAGGTCTCCCCAAATACGTTCGGCCTCGACGCCATAATGCGCCACCATGTGCTGCACCATGCGATGCGCATCGGGCCCCTGCGGATCGCCATAGAGCATGTCCAGCATCTCGACGGCGGTAGGGTTGAGATAGTGCAGCCGGTTCGGCCGCAGGATGATCAGCCCGTCCTGCGGCCTGATCCAGACATATTCGCGCGAGCCCTCAACCAACTCCCAGGCGCGTCTGGCGATGGCGGTGGTATCTAGCGCCTTGTCCATTAGAAGCGGCTCACACAGGCCGAGTGACAGGCCGAGTGGCAAGCAGAGTGCACGCAGGCCGAGTGGCAGGCCGAATGGCAGGCATCATGCACGCAAGCCGAATGGCAGGCATCATGCACGCAGGCCGAATGGCAGGCCGAATGGCAAGCAGAGTGGCAGCTCCTTTCAGGGCTGGTCTCATCACCAAAGAGCCTCCCAACGCCGCGCTCGACGCGATCTACCGTGTTCCCCGCGATCCGCTCTACGCCGCTGACCAGTTCGCTGGCCATGGTCTCGAGAGGCGCCACGGCCTGCCCCGCCATCTGCTGCAGAGGCCCCGGCTCGCGCGGAATGGATGGCCCGGCCGCACTGGCGGCTGGCGTCGCGCTCTCGTGCAAGATGATCCACGGCACATAGTTGGGCATGGTCTGGGGTTGTGGCCGCTCTCGATACTCGCGCTCGTACTCACGCCACGCGTCCTCGATGCGCCGGCGATAGGTATCACGCGTGGCCTCGGGGTCAGCGTTCCACACCTTGGGCTGCACCGCCTTGGCCACTGCATCGAGAATGGCCGAAGTCTGCTCTGGATCGATAGTGCCATCGGGCAGCAGTGCTGCCAGTAACGCCTGCTCATACCCAGGCAGTTTGTCGCGACGGCCAGCGAGCACATCGCGATCAATGATCTGGAGTTGCAGCGGATGCCTGTTGACGATATCGACGACGCCCTTTTGTTCCAGAGAAAGGACGATCAGGGCGAGCGTCTTGGTCGAGTTTCCCAGGTAAAAGGCCGTCTCGATAGCATTGAGGTCCGGGACTACCTTTTCGGTCTGGAAGGTCTCAACTTCGATCTCGGGGGGCATGTAGGTGGGCTTGGCCTTTCGCTTGCGGCCGGCGCGCACCGTAACAACCCCGACAAAAGCCGAGGTGATGACTCCCAGCACAGACACCAGTGGATTGCGCAACCAATCGATCAGGCTAAAGGGCTCGGCGTCTTGGGCCGGCTCATCGACATCATATGGAATCGGGGTGCCGCGCTCCACGGTGATGCTCTCGCCGGGCAGGAAGAACTGCGGAATGAGCCCTGTCTGGGGAGCAACGTTATCTTCCTGACAGTAGATCGAGAGATAGGCCTTGCCGCTGCCCTCGTCTGGCGTGGCAAAGTAGACCCACCGGTCAAAGGCGCTCGTGTTGTTAGCCACCACGCCGAGTTCGTTGACGATGCCGTCGGTTACCTGCTCGGCCTCGGTGATCCCCTCGGGCAGTTCGAGCGGGAGCACAAAGCGCATCTCCTGCCGTGCAATGGGCAATGCCCACTGAAAGGGCGCCCAGCCCACGGCTTTGAGCGCGCGGCCGTTCCACGAGGTGGCCTCGAATACCGATTCATCGACGGTAAAGACGATCTGCACCGTGTACTGCTTACCACGCTCGGTGCTGCGGTCAAACTCGGCGCGATAATAGGCGCCATCGCGCACCAGCCTCACACCGAGCTCGCCGTCGGGGCCAGAGCCCGAGGCGCTGACGATGGTGTGGCGCCAGTCAAAGCGCCCAATCTGGTTGATCCGGTCGCGACCATTCTCCAACTCTGTAAAGTTGAGCGTGTAGGTAACGCGCAAAGTGCCGTCTTGGCGCACCACCACATAGTTGTCCACCAAATCGAGCGAGACCGGGTCTTGTGCGGCCACAGCCGGGGACAGAACGGCCAAACAGAGCAGCAGCGCCGTCACCATCACCAGTGTCCAACGTCTCATCTCAACTTCCCCCTATCTTGTCTCGCTCGGCCAGCACGCGCACCACAAAGCGTGGCAACGCCAGCATTCGCCGCCAGCGCCAGGGCTGGCGCAGCAGCCGATAGAGCCATTCGAGGCCGTGCTCGCGCATCCAGCGCGGCGCGCGAGGCACTCGTCCGGCGATAAAGTCCAGCGAGCCCCCAACGCCCATGGCCACAGGCACGCCAGTCGCGGGCAGGTTGCGGTGAATCCAGAAATCTTGCGCTGGCGCCCCATAGGCCACCAGCAGCAGCTGGGGCTGCGCCGTACGGATGCGGGCACAGATCTCGGCCTCATCAGCCTCAGACGGCGAGCCTGCGAAACAACCTGCAACCACCAGCCCTGGATAGCGCTGCTGCAGACGCCGAGAGGCTTCTTCGGCCACGCCCTCGGCAGCGCCCAGGAAAAAGACGCGCAAGCCCTCAGCCGCCGCCATCTCGCACAGTCGTGGCACCGCATCAGAGCCAGCCACGCGCTCGCGCAGCGGCTGCCGCAAGCGCCTTGCCGCCCAGATGATACCGTAACCATCGGCCAGAGCAAGCGCAGCGCCACCTAGTACTACGCGGAAATCGGCGTCTTGTTGCGCTCGCATCACAAACTCGGCATTAACGGTGACTACCTGATGTGATGCTGCCGAGAGCGCCATGCGACGGATGGCCTGAACGGCCTCGTTCATGGTCACATCGTCAACGCGCACACCCAGAATGCGCACCGAACGCCGCTCAGCCGCCGCCATGTCCTTATCCCAGCTCCTCGATGACATCCAGAATGGTGCGTGCGCAGCGGCGCCAGCTAAAGCGTTCGGCCTGGCGCAACCCGCGCTCCACCAATTCTCTCACCAACTCTGGCTCATGATACACCCGTTCGAGGGCGCTCTGCCACCCCGCGACGTCGTCGGGGGGCACCAGCAGTGCCGCATCGCCCGCTACCTCGGGCAGAGAAGAGGTGTTGGCGCAGATAACGGGCAGCCCGCACTGCATGGCCTCGAGCACGGGCAGCCCAAAGCCCTCATAGAGCGATGGAAAGGCGAGCACCTGAGCCTGCCGATAGAGCGCGGCCAGCTCGCGGTCGCTCACATAGCCAGTAACGATCACACGCCCCCGCAGATCGCTGGCGTTTGCGTGCGCCAGAATCGCGTCACTGAGCCAGCCTGGTCGGCCAGCCAGCACCAGTCGAGCCTCGGCGGGCAGACGCCCCTCGCCAATGAGGCGGGCAAAGGCTTCGAGCAGCACGATCAGATTCTTGCGCGGCTGTAGCGTGCCCACAGCCAGAACAAAGCCTGTGCCCAGGCCCCA
>Ga0123328_1000391_pt1 | contig 46483 bp, 37 predicted proteins | sample BioC12SIPDNA_2_FD_89702 | JGI IMG/M metagenome (GOLD analysis project Ga0123328, IMG submission 89702) | Anaerobic biogas reactor microbial communites from Washington, USA - Biogas_R1_A C12 SIP DNA | ecosystem: Engineered > Bioreactor > Anaerobic > Unclassified | place: Washington, USA...
GAAGCGGACGTTGAGCCGGTCCGGATCCGTCTCGCCGGCATCCGACATTTTATCGATGCCGATAAAACGTCCGCGGATAGGGCTTGCCAATAAAAGCCGCCGGTAGAGTTGATCCGTTGCCGGGTCGAGATCGAATTTGGCGGAAAAAAATTCATAGGCATCCTTCTGCGTGGTGTAGAAGGGAGGATTCGCCGTGGCTAGCGCTTGCAGGCTGGGGGTCATGGTTCTTGTTTTTCCGGCAGTCGGGTCCACGGGACGGGGCGTCCGGCAAGGCCCCGGCGATCCAGGGATCCGCGCAGCCACAAACGCCGCTCCGTCACAGTAATGCCGGCGGGACAGGTTTTGCCGTTTTCCCGATCATAAACATAGCCACCATTCCATGTGTTGGCAAAAGGGGCAGGATTTTCTTCCCCTACTCAAAAGTGATCACATTGTGACCAAAAAGTGCCTCGCTGTCTTTCAGTATCTCCCCGCCGGCGGCCACACCCATTTCCCGGGGCAAACGAATGACGGTTTCGCTGTGTTCGGGGATCACCACATGGACGAGTGACTCACAGTTTCCCCGGTGCCGGGAGATGACCTCGCGGAAAATTTGCAGCATCTCCTCATCCACCGTCGCCGCGTTCAGCCGGAAATGCACCCGCCGCGTTTCCCGCTTCTGGTATTCCTCGAGGAGGATGATTTCGTTGGCGATCAGCTTGCAGCTTTCGTCGCTGACATCGAGCACCCCCTTGACCAGCAGCGGTTCCTCCCCGTGCAACTCCTCGAAACATTTCTTGTAAAGTTCGGGAAAGACAAGGATCTCGGCGGCACCGCCGAGATCCTCCAGGGAGAAGAAGGCCATGCGCTCCCCCTTCTTGGTCATTTTCTCCTGCAGCCCGGTCACAATGCCGCAGAGGGTCACCTCGGCCCGGTCTCCGCGCTCCTTGAGGGCGGCGGTTTCACAGGTGGCGTAGCGTTTGACCGCCGCTTCATGACGGGCCATGGGGTGGCCGGTGATATAGAAGCCGAGGGCTTCCTTCTCATAGGCCAGCTTGATCTTCTCCGGCCATTCGTCCATCTCGGGAAGCCGGTTGTAGCCCTGCCCGTTGCTGGCGACGATGACCGAGGATGCGAACAGGGAAACCTGTCCCTGCTCCCTTTCCCGCTGCGCCTTCTGGCCCAGTTCCATGGCGTTCTCCAGGGCGGCCAGCTGCTGGGCGCGGTGGCCGGGAAGAGAGTCGAAAGCGCCGCACTTGATCAGGGCTTCGCCCACCTTCTTGTTGACCTTGCGCAGATCGACCCGCTCGCAGAAATCGTAGAGGGAGACAAAAGGTTTTTCCCGCCGCGGCTCCAGAACCGCTTCCAGAGCGGCGCCGCCGACCCCTTTGACGGCGCCGAGGCCGAAGCGGATGGCGTTTTCGCAAACGGTGAAGGAGCTGTCCGACTGGTTGATGTCGGGAGGGAGCACGGCGATTCCCATAGAACGCAGTTCGGCGATGTTCTTGATCACCTTGTCCGTCGACTCCATGTCCTCGGTGAGCAGGGCGGCCATGAATTCCACCGGATAGTGGGCCTTGAGATAGGCCGTCTGATAGGCGATCAGGGCGTAGGCCGCCGAGTGGGACTTGTTGAACCCGTACTCGGCGAACTTTTCCATGAGTGAGAAAACGGCCTCGGCCTTCTTGGCGTTGAGCCGGTTTGCGGCCGCCCCCTTGAGGAACTTGTCGCGCTCCTTGGCCATCTCTTCGGCCTTCTTTTTGCCCATGGCGCGGCGCAGGATGTCAGCACCGCCGAGGGTGTAGTTGGCGAGGATGCGGGAGACGAGCATGACCTGTTCCTGATAAAGGATGACGCCGTAGGTATCCTTGAGAACCGACTCCAGCTGGGGGAAATCATAGGTGATCGCCTTCTTGCCGTGTTTGCGCTGGATGAAATCCTCGACCATCCCCGAACCCAGAGGGCCGGGGCGGTAGAGGGCGACCAGGGCGATGATATCCTCGAAGCAGTTGGGCTTTAGCTTGATCAGCAGTTCCTTCATGCCCGACGATTCGAGCTGGAATACCCCCGTCGTCTCGCCGGCGGAAAGCAGGCGGAAGGTGTCCGGATCGTCGTCAGGAATCATCCCCAGATCGAAGTCGGCCTGCCGCCCGCTGCGAATCAGGCGAATGGCGCTGTTGATCACGGTCAGCGTCTTGAGGCCGAGGAAGTCGAACTTGACCAGGCCGATCTTTTCCACGAAGCCCATGGCGAACTGGGTGACCTGCCCCCCCGACTTGGGGTCGATGTAGAGAGGAAGATGCTCCTCCAGGGGGTTGGGGGTGACGACCACGCCGGCGGCGTGGGTCGAGGCGTGGCGATGCAGCCCCTCCAGGGCCGAGGCCACCTCGAAGAGCTTCTTGCAGCGCGGCTCCTTGTCGATGGCCTCGCGCAGCCGCGGTTCCTCCTTGAGTGCTTTTTCCAGGGTGATGTTGAGTTGCGGCGGCACCAGCTTGGCGATCCGGTCCACCTCGGCGTAGGGCATGCTGAGGGCCCGCCCCACGTCGCGGATCGCCCCCCGCGCCTGCATGGTGCCGAAGGTGATGATCTGGGCGACCTTGTCGCGCCCGTACTTTTCCTGGACATAGCGGATCACTTCCTCACGGCCGTGGATGCAGAAGTCGACGTCGATATCGGGCATGGAAATCCGCTCTGGGTTGAGGAAGCGCTCAAAGAGAAGCTGGTAGCGGATGGGATCGATGTCGGTGATGCGCAGGGCGTAGGCGACGAGGCTGCCGGCCGCGCTGCCGCGCCCGGGACCGACGGGAATGCCGTGATCCTTGGCCCAGTTGATGAAGTCGGCGACGATCAGGAAATAGCCGGGAAAACCCATCTGGATAATGCAGGCAAGCTCTTCCGTCAGGCGCTTCCGGTAGGTCTCCTCCTCCCCGCCGGCAAAGGTGGGACGCACCTTGCGGATTTCGTTGATCCGCTCCTCCAGGCCCTTTTGCGCCTTGGCCTCGAGGATCTCCTCGAGGGTCTGGTCGGCCGGCTTTTCATACTGGGGGAAATGATAGCTGCCCAGGGGGATCTCCAGGTCACAGCGTTCGGCGATCTTCACCGTGTTGTCGAGGGCCTCGGGGAGATCGGCGAAAAGCTCGCGCATCTCCCGGGGCGAGCGGAAGTAGAAGCCATCGTTCTGAAAACGCATCCGCTCTTCATCCTCCATGGTCTTGCCGGTCTGGATACAGAGCAGAACCTCGTGGGCGTAGGCGTCCCGGCGGTCGAGATAGTGGCAGTCGTTGGTGGCCACCAGGGGCAGGCCGAGGTCCGCGGAAATGCGGATCAGTTCGTCGTTGACGATCTGCTGCTCGGGGATCTCGTTGCGCTGCACTTCCAGGAAGAAACGGCCGTCGTCGAAGACTTCGGCCATCTCGACGGCCCGCTGCCGGGCCGCCTCGGGCCGCTTGCCGAGGATCAGGTCGGGGATCTCCCCACCCAGGCAGGCGGTCAGCGCGATGAGGCCCCGGTTCTTTTCCCTGAGCAGACCCCAGTCGATGCGGGGACGGTAATAGAAGCCGTCCCGGTAGGCGGCGGAAACCAGCGAACAGAGGTTCTGGTAGCCGGTGTAGTCCTGGCAGAGCAGCAGCAGGTGAAAGGAGGCCTCGGCCGAGCGGCGGGTCTTGGTGCGGTCGAAACGGGATTCGGGAGCGACGTAGACCTCGCAGCCGATGATCGGCTTGAGTCCTGCCTTTTTGACCTGGAGATAGAAGTCGACGACGCCGAACATGTTGCCGTGATCGGTGATCGCCAAAGCCGGAACCTGGTACTCCCGGGCCCGTTCCACCAGCCGGTCGATCTTGATGGCGCCGTCCAACAGGCTGTATTCAGTATGCAAGTGCAAGTGAACAAATGAGGATTGGGACATCATGAAACCTTCGGCGACGGTTCGCCTTTAGCGGCACCGGAAAGCGGTGACTGATGATTGGTGACTGGTGTTTTTAATTGGATTTCGGCCGTTCACCGGTCACGGTTCCTTTCCTGCCGGCCGGCAGCCAGGAGCCGACGGCTGCCCGCGGCCAAACAGGCTCAAACAGGCTCGTAGCTTCAGCGCAGAGCGTTCACCCCCATGGCCATCAGCATGCGGTTGAGACGGATCAGGGGCAGACCGACGAGGGCCGTGTAATCGTCCCCCTCCACCTTTTCCATGAGGGCGATCCCCAGCCCTTCGATCTTGAAGGAGCCGGCGCAATCATAGGGGCGTTCCCGCAGCAGATAGGAGCGGATCTCGGCATCGCTGAGATCGCGGAAGGTGACGGCGGTGACGGCGAAATCGGTCAGCGATCTGTTTTCGGCCTGGTCGTAGACGGCGATGCCGGTATAGAAAAGACTCTTTCTGCCCGCCATTGCGGCCAGCTGGCTGCGGGCGGCCTCGAATCCGCCGGGCTTGCCCACCATGGCGCCGCGGGGGTTGACGAAAACCTGGTCGGCGCCGATGATCAGGGCGTCGGGATAAAAATCGGCGAGGCTTTGGGCTTTGCCAAGGGCCAGATGTCTGACGAGAAGTTCCGGGGCGACCCCCTGATCGACCACTTCCTCATAACGGGGCGAGGCGGTCTCGAAAGGGATGCCGAGACGTTCCAGCAGCTCCCGGCGGTAAGGGCTGGTGGAGGCGAGAACCAGGTTTTTCATCGGCGCCGAATCATCCTTGGCTTTAAGGCCGCCGGTAAAGGCGCGGCCGTCACTTTTCCTCGTTCTGGTAATAGGTGTATTTGTGGGCCTTGCCGCGCACCCGGTCGCAGGGGTACTTGACGGCGTTCTTGGCCAGTTTGTCGGCGACGGCCCCGGCCAGATCGAGACCCAGGGCGTTGGCCAGGGAGAAGGAATAGAGCAGAATGTCGGCCACCTCCGCGCCGATGTCGGCCCGTGTTTCCGCGGCGAGGCGGCGGGACTCCTCCACCGTCAGCCACTGGAAATGCTCCATCAGTTCCGCCGCCTCGATGGCGATGGACATGCTCAGGTTCTTGGGGGTGTGGAATTGCTCCCAGTCCCGCTCACGGACGAATTCGGCGGTACGTTCCTTGAGCTCCTGAAGCGTTGTCGTGGCGTCGTTCATTTTCCCTCTCCGGCGCAGGTTGCGGTCTGCTGAAAATCTACCAAATCGGCACCGTGGAAAGGAAGGGAAAACTTGCCGGAACGAAAGGGGCGTCCACCAACTCCCTGTTGACCGGCCGGCATATCCTGCGTTATATCAAAAAGAGGCGGCCCTACCGGAAACCCTGCCTCCGCAAACCCTGCCGCCGTAAAGGTTACCATGAGCGACGACAAATGCCTGCGCTGCGGGCAATGCTGCTACATGCCGGACGCCGCCGGCAACATGACGGCGACCCCCTGCCGCTACCTTCGTTTCAATGGCGACGGCACCACCTTCTGCGCGATCTACGAAAACAGGATCGGCACCCGCCTCGCCCCCAACGTGGTCTGCGGACTGCGGAGCAGGGACCGCTTCGACTACGAAGGCTGCCCCTACAACACCGGCGCCAAGCCGGTTTACCGGGTCGGCAGAAATGGCGTCCGGCGCATCTTTACAGCCGGGCCGCCGCCGGATTGCCACTGAATTCCGCCACCGCCTCGATAAAAGCCGCGATCCCGGCGGCGCCGACATCGCGGTGGGTCACCAGGCGCATGCGCGGGGCCGGGGTCACCAACATATCCTTTCCCTGCAGATAAACGGCGAGTTCCTCGGCAACCCGCGCCGGCAGGGAGACGAAAACCATGTTGGTCTGCACCTCCTCGACCCGCAGCAAGCCGTTGCCGGCGCGGTCCAGACCGGCGGCCAGCAGGGCGGCGTTGTCATGATCCTCCTTGAGGCGCTCGACCATGGTGGTGAGGGCGATGATGCCGGCGGCGGCCAGCACCCCGGCCTGGCGCATGCCGCCGCCGAGTACCTTGCGCCAGCGCCGCGCCCTGGCAATGAAGGGACGACTGCCGCAGAGCAGCGACCCCACCGGCGCGCAGAGCCCTTTGGAGAGGCACACCGACACGGAATCGAAGTGGCGGGCGATCCTTTTCACATCCACCTCGAGGGCCACCGCCGCGTTGAAGATCCGCGCCCCGTCCAGATGGAGAGCCAGTTTTCGGGCCCGGGCGAAGGATTCGGCGCGGGCCAGGTAAGGCAGGGGAAGGACCTTCCCCGCCTGGGTGTTTTCCAGGCATAAAAGCCGCGTTCTGGCGAAATGGACGTCGTCGGTCTTGACCGCCCGCGCCGCCCGCTCGAGGTCGATGGTGCCGTCGGCCTCGAACTCCAGCGGCTGGGGCTGGATGCTGCCCAGCACCGCCGCCCCGCCCCCTTCGTACTTGTAGGTGTGGGCCTGCTGACCGACCAGATACTCGTCCCCCCGCTCGCAGTGGGACATGAGGGCGGCCAGGTTGCTCTGGGTGCCGGTGGCGAGAAAAAGCGCCGCCTCGAAACCGAGCATTGCCGCCGCCGTTTCCTGGAGGCGGTTGACCGTCGGGTCCTCGCCGTAGACGTCATCCCCCACCTCGGCCGCGGCCATCGCTGCGCGCATCGCTGGCGTCGGCCGGGTTACCGTATCACTTCGCAGATCGATCAATCTTTGTCTCCTCTCTGTGGATTTTTGCCTTCAACACCGCAAAACTTGACATTCAACCTCTCCTCCCCCACAATTTCCCCCCATGAAACGATATTTTCTCGCCGACGCCCACCTGAAGGACCCGGGGGACCGCAACTACCGTCATCTTTTGGACTTTCTCCGCTCCCTGGAGAAGGAGCCCTGCGAACTCATCCTGCTGGGGGATATCTTCGAATTCTGGATGGGCTACCGCCATGTTCTCTTCGCCCCCTATGTACCCCTTCTGGAACAATTGCGCCGCCTGCGGGAACGGGGCACGGAAATCGTATTCGTGGAAGGAAACCACGATTTCCGCATGGGACCCTATTTTACCGAGACGCTGGGATGCACCGTCTTTTCCGGTGACGGGGTTCTGGAACGGGACGGGCGCCGCCTGCACATCTCCCACGGGGATCTGGTGGACGAAGAGGATGTCCCCTACCGTCTGCTGCGCGCTTTCCTGCGCTGCCCGCTGTTTTACGCCGCCTTCCGCGTTTTTCCCCCCGACTGGGCGTGGGCGATCGCCCGCCGGGCGGGACGGCGCAGCCGCAAAAAACGGGCCGCCAGGGAAAGACGCTGGGACCCGGAGAACCTGCTTCGGCGCCACGCCCGGCGCCGTTTCGCCGCCGGCGCCGACATCGTGATCAGCGGCCACTTTCATCTCCCTTGGCGGGAGCAAAGCGGAGCGGGAACCATCCTCTCCCTGGGGGACTGGATCAGCCAGTTTTCCTACGCCGTCATGGACCAGGGGCAAATCCTCTTGACCAGCTACGCCCCGGCCGGCGACCCGCCATCGTCTTTCGACCCCTGATTTGCCGTTACCGCCCCTCCTCCAGGGCCATGTCCTTCAGGGTCAGTCCCTGCAGCGCCTCCTTTTCAGCCTTTTCCAGCCAGGTCTCCAGACGATCGGCCTCCTTCCATTCCGCGGCTTCCAGACGCCGGGGCAAATCCCCCCCGCGGTTGCGGAAGGCATGAAGCAACTCGGCCACCGTCGTCGTTTCCGGCGGCCGGCCCGGCGTCAGAGGGCCCTCCTCGCCGCCCTCTTCCATGGCTTCGACCACAAAATTCAAGCGGAGCAGATCCTCCACAACCTCCTGACGCAGCCGTGGCGGCAAACCCAGATGACTCGCCAAGCGGGCGGAGGTCCAGGTCTCCTGCCCGTAAAAACCGCGGATGATCACCGCCATGATCGCCAGGGCCGCCTTTTCCCGGCAGATGAAACCGACCTCCCGTTCGGCGATCTCCCGGCGGATGCTGTCGATATTCTGCACCACGTAGGTGAGCACCACCCCCATCAGCACGATCAGCCACGAGGTATAGATCCACACCATGAGAATCGGCAGCGCCGCCATGGTGCCGTAGATGGCGTTGTAGCGGGCCACCCCCACCTGGGCGTAGACATAGCCCCATTGGGCCAGCTGCCACAGGGAGCCGCCGACGATGCCGCCGGTCAGCGCCGCGGAGATATGCACCTTGACGTTGGGCATGAAGATGTAGAGAAAGGTGAAAGCGGCCCACATCACCACGTAGGGAAGGACCTGAAACAGGGTCAGGATGACTTCGCCGACGTAGGCCATGTCAATGAGCCGCTGCAGAAAAGCGTGGCTCTGCAGGGTGGTGGTCATGGAGATGGCGGCGAAGAGGAACACCGGACCGACCACCAGCACCGACAGGTAGTCGGAGAAACGGCGCACCCAGGTGCGGGTTTCACGGACCACCCAGATGTGGTTGAAGCTCTGCTCGATGTTGGTGAGCATGGCCACCACCGTCAGCAGCAGGGCCACCAGTCCCACGGCCCCGAGGCGGCCGACGTTGGTATTGTTGATGTAGGTGATGATCTGGTGGACGATCTCCTCCGAGCCGACGGTGATCTGTTTGAGGATCACCCCTTCCAGAACCCCCTGCACCCCGAAGCCCTTGAGCACGGAAAACATCAGAGCCAGCAGAGGGACGATGGCGAGCAAAGTGGCATAGGTCAGGGCCGAGGCCCGCAGCAGGCAGCTGTCGTCGATGAATTTCCGGTAAACGACGAGGAGGATGCGCACCAGTTGCTTGACAAAACGAAGGATTCCAGGGGATTTGCCGCCGTCGCCTTCCCACAGCCCCCGTTCCAGATAGCGTCGGGTGCTGTTCCATAGATTTTTGATACTTTCTACGGCACTCATCCTCCTGGCCTTTCCAATTCTTTAAATAAGGCGGGCACGTATTCACTTTGCGGAAGAAGATATCTCCCCATCGGCAGTCTTTGGCCAGCGTCCCCTCCGGGCGGGAACACCTTTCTGACAAACAGCCCATTGACGGCGTCCAGCGCGGCGTTGACCACCTCCATGTCGAGGGCCGCCGCCCCGGAAAAGGCCGTCAGACCGCGAAGATTCAACGGGCAGCAGACCGCCTGGGGACCGTCTTCGCCCCGATAGAGAAGCGGCAGTCCATGGGTGCGGCAGAGGATCGGCCGCGCTTCATAAAGAAGGCAGGCCTGATTCTCCAGCAGCGGGCAGGGGCCATCCTCGGCAGCGGCCGCGGCCCGCCGGGAGACGGTGTCACGCTGGCCGGGGGGCAGTTTCCGCCAGGCCCCGCGCAAAGCCGCCCCTTCCACCGCAAACAGGGTCAGATGGCGGCAGCAGGCGTCGCATCCCCGGCGGCAGCGGAGATGATCGGCAAATTCCCGGTGGATGCGGGCGCTGAATTCGTCCACCCTGGCCACCAGGGCGCGATAATTGTCGAGACAGTCTCCGGTCATATACGATTCTCGGACCTCAGATGCCGAAAGCCCCCTTGATCCCATCGATGACATACTGGACGGCGATGAAGGCCATCAACAAACCCATGACCCTGGTCACCACCGTCATGCCCAGTTGGCCGATCAATTCGGCCAGGCGTTTTCCCTTCCAGAGGATGACGAAAGTAACGGCAAAGACCAGAAAGGAACTGGCGAGCAGCAGCATCAGGCCGGTCAGGGTGTCGGTGCGCCCGGCGAACAGCAGCGCAGTGGCGATGGCCCCGGGACCGGTCAGCAAAGGGATGGCCAGGGGCGTCACCGAAACGTCCTCTTTCTCTTCGGCGAGCCGTTCTTCGCGGATGCTGGTTTCGGTGCGCGACTGACGGCCATAGAGCATCTCCAGGCCGATCAGAAAGAGCAATGCCCCCCCGCAGATGCGCACCGCCGAAGTGCCGATCCCCAGATAACCGAGGAGAAAACCGCCGCAGACCAGAAAAAAGGCTATCACCAGATAGGCGATGACGGAACCGCGCAGGGCCATGGCCTTGCGCTCTTGGGGAGTGCGGTTGGGAGTGATGGCCAAAAAGACCGGCAGGGCCAGCAGCGGATCGACAATGATGAATAGTTGGAAAAAAAAGTTGACGAACAGATCCTGAAAAAGATTCATTTCACCATCGCTCCATCGCCGCCGCTGAACTCCTCAACGGGCCACCCCAGGGTCTGCGGAGCGGCATCGAAGCGGCCCGGGTCGCCGACCAAAACGATGGTGAAGCGTTGCGGATCGAGGCGCCGCTGCGCCGCGGCCAGCACACCCGGCGCCGTCACCGCGGCGATCCGGTCCCGGTAGGTGCGCAGATAATCCTCCGGATAGTCGTAGAAATCGAGGCGCGCCTCGCGGGCGACGACGGTGTGGCTGTCTTCAAAGGCGAAGACAAAGGAGTTGATGAGGCTCTCCTGGGCAAGCCGCAGCTCCGCCTCGTCGACGGGACTGCTTCTCAATCCCTCGATGATGGAACGGATCAGGCGAATCACCTCGAGGGTGGCGTCGGCGCGGGTTTCGCACCCCACCCAGAAGAGCCCCGGCAGCCGCCGCCCCACCTGGAAATGGGAGTAGACCGAGTAGGCGAGGCCGCGATCGGAGCGGATCTGGCGCATCAGCCGGGAATTGAACCCGCCGCCGCCGAGAATGAAATCGAGCACCAGGGCGTCGAAAAGATCGGGGGCATCCTTGTCAATGCCGAGGTCGCCCATGATGATGGTGGTCTGGGGAAGGTCGCGGCGGGCCAGAAGCAGCGCCCTGGCGCCGGGCTGCGGAAGAGGAGGGGGCGGCAACGGGGCGACGCCGGCCGCGGCCCAGGAGCCGAAGACCTGGTCCAGAAGCTCCCCCAACTCCTGCCGGCCGACATCCCCGGATACGGCCAGCCACAGGTTGTCGGGATGGAAATGACGCCCATGAAAAGCGGCCAGATCGACGCGGGTGACACGCTTTACGGTCGCCTCCGTCGCTTCCCGGCCCAAGGGATGGCCCTGATAGATGTGGCGCCGGAAACGCTCCCGCGCCAGTTCCCGGGGGAAATCGCCGCGCCGGCGGATGGCCTCGGCCATCCGTTTCTTGGCCAGATCGAGGCGGTCTTCGGCCAGCAACGGGCGGCGCAGAAGATCATCCAGCACATGCAGGCCTTTTGCCAGATCCTCGCGGCGCAGGGACAGATCGATATGGGTAGCGTAGGTGTCGGTGACCACGGTCAGGTTGGCGGCCATGGCTTCCAGCAGATTTTCGAAGGCGTGGGGACCATGGGTACCGGCGCCGCCGCTGCGCAGGGTAGCGGCGAAGAGTTCGCCGAGCCCCATTTTCCCATCATCGTCGGCGAGAGAGCCGCCGCCGACCAGAGCGCTGATGCTGACCAGCGGAAGTTCCCGGTCTTCGATGAAGAAGACGCGGATGCCGTTGGCGGTCTGGAACCGCTCCACGGCGGGGAACTGGAAAACCAGCGGTTGCGCCTGGAACTGGTCGGGGTCGGTGAGGCGTGCCGCGCCGGAATGGCAGCTGGCGAGCAGAAAAACGGCCGCCAGCCAAAAGAAAAGCGTGGCTGTTTTCATGGGGCGCCTCGCTTCAGAACCGCCACGGTACGGTTGCCGCCGCGCAGGTAGGTGGCGGCGGCCTGACGCACATCCTCGGCGCTGATCGCCGCGATCTCGTCGTCGTAACGGGTGGCGTAACGCCAGTCGCCGGCCACGGTCTGAAAATAGCTGAGCATGCCGGCCAGGGACTGGTTGCTTTTGAGGCGCCGCAGCCGGTCCACCCGCAGGCGGGTGCGCACCTTCTCCAATTCCTCGGCGGCCACCGGCTCGGCGGCAAGCCGGGCCAATTCCTCATAAACGGCCTTCTCCACCTCGGCCGCCGTGTGGGGATGGCGGGGCACGGCGGAAATGACGAACAGATTGGGATAACGGGAGGCGGGCAGGGTCGAGGTGGAAACCGAGGTGGCCAGCCTTTTCTCCACCACCAGGGAACGGTAAAGCCGGGAGGTGCGGCCGTCGCCGAGTATCATATCGATGAGATCGAAGGCGTAATCCTCACGGCTCGGCAGGGTCGGCTTGTGAAAAGCGATCATCACCCTGGGTTCGGCGTCGAAGTGGATCTCAAGACGTTTTTCGCCGCGCTGGGGAGGCTCCACGGCAACCACCGGCGGCACCGGGGTCCCCGGAGGAATAGCGCCGAAATAGCGCTCCACCATGCGGTAGGCCGCCTCGGCGTCGACATCCCCGGCCAGGGAGATGACCGTGTTGACCGGGGCGTAATATTTGTCGTGGAAATCCCGCGTTTTGCTCAGGGTGAGAAAGGGGATGTCCGATTCCCAGCCGATGATCGGGTTGCGGTAGGGGTGTACGGCAAAGGCCGCGGCGAGCAGGTTTTCCATCAGCAGCCCCTGGGGATCGCTGTCATAGGCGCGGCGGCGTTCCTCCATGACCACCTCCCGCTCGGTGTAAAACTCCCGGAAAACGGCGTTTTTCATCCGGTCCGATTCGAGAAAGGCCCACAGCTCCAGTTTGTTCGAGGGAAGCGACACGATATAGGCGGTCAGGTCGCGGCTGGTGTAGGCGTTGAAGCCGACGCCGCCGTTTTCGGCGTAAATGCGCGCCGCCTCGTCCTTGACGACGAACTGTTTATGCTCCTCCTGCAGAGCCGCCAGCCGGTCCTTCAAGGCCGCCGCCTCGGGGCTTTCCCCCTGGGCGCGGAAACGCAGTTCGTCGAGGGCGGCACCAATCTTTTCGATCTCCTCCAAAAGCCGCCGCTCCCGGCGGTAATCCTTGGTCCCCACCGTTTTGGTCCCCTTGAACAGCATGTGCTCGAGGAGATGGGCGACGCCGCGGTTGCGGCTGGTTTCATGGACGGCGCCGACGCCGATGGCGATATGGGCGGAAAAGGTGGGCGATCCGCGCCGCTCCACCACCAGCAGGCGCAGGCCGTTGTTCAACTGAAACTCCCTGACCTTTTCTGCCAGTGTCTGGCCTTCCACGTGGGCATGAAAGGCCAGCGCCGCCGTCAGGGCGACCCAAAGAGAGAACAGTCTTTTCACTTTCACTAGAATACCCTTTCCCCCATGGCTGGCGGTGCCGCGGGCAGCCTTTGGCCGAGGCCGATGACAGCGCCTATTCTACCCTGCTCCCCGGCCGGGGTCAAACCGCAGAGCAGGAGGCTGCGGGAAAAAACGGAGCAGGGCCGCCCTGGAAAGCCGGCGTTTGTCAGCAGAGGGCCTTTTCCAGAACCGCCAAAAGATTGTCGGCGAAGACGAGGCGGATATCGGCTTGGAGATCGGGACCGATGTCGCGCAGATTGGTGCGGTTTTCGTCGGGAAGGACGACCGTGGCGATGCCGGCGCGGTGGGCGGCCAGCACCTTTTCCTTGACCCCGCCCACGGGCAGGATGCGGCCGGAAAGAGAAAATTCCCCGGTCATGGCCACGTTGCGGCGGACCGGGCGGCCGGTGAGCAGAGAGACCAGGGCGGTGACGATGGGCACGCCGGCGGAGGGGCCGTCCTTGGGGACGGCTCCGGAAGGGACATGGATGTGGATATCGTTATCCCGGAAACGGGCGCCGTCGATGCCCAGTTCCGCGGCGTGGGCACGGATGAAGGAGAGGGCCGCCCGCGCCGATTCCTGGAGCACGGCGCCGAGATTGCCGGTCATGATCAGTTCCTGACGCCCCGGCATGATCGAGGTTTCGATAAAGAGCAGTTCGCCTCCCGCCTCGGTCCAGGCCAGGCCCGTGGCTACGCCGACCTGGTTTTCGCGGCCGATGATCTCGGCGAAAAACTTGCGGGAGCCGAGGTATTCCTCCACCATCCCGGCGTCAATCCGTTGCTGAGCGCCCTTCCCCTGGGCGACCTCCCGGGCCACCTTGCGGAAAATGGCGGCAATGCACCGCTCCAGGTTGCGCACCCCCGCCTCGCGGGTGTAGAGATCGAGAATCCGCTCCACGGCCTCCCGGTCGAATGCCACCTTCTCCCTGTCGAGGCCGTTCTCCCGGCGCTGCTTGGGGATCAGGTGGCGAAAGGCGATCTCCGTCTTCTCCTCGCTGCTATAGCCGGGGAGCTGAATGATTTCCATGCGGTCCCGCAGCGGAGCGGGGATGGGATAGACGGTGTTGGCGGTGGTGATGAACATGACCCGGGAGAGATCGAAGGGAACGTTCAGATAGTAATCGGTGAAGGCCCGGTTCTGCTCCGGATCGAGAACCTCGAGCAGGGCCGCCGACGGGTCGCCGCGGAAATCCTTGCCGATCTTGTCGACCTCGTCGAGCATGAACACCGGGTTGCGGACCTTGGCCCGGCAGATGTCCTGGATGACCCGCCCCGGCATGGCGCCGATGTAGGTGCGCCGGTGGCCGCGGATCTCCGCCTCGTCCTTCATTCCGCCCAGGGACAGGCGCACGAACTTGCGGCCCAAAGCACGGGCGATCGACTGCCCGAGGGAGGTTTTGCCGACGCCGGGAGGGCCGACGAAACAGAGCACCGAACCCTGGGATGAGGAACGCAGGGAACGGACCGCCAGAAATTCCACAATCCGCTCCTTGATATCGGCCATGTCGTAGTGGTCTTCGTTGAGGATCTGCTCGGCATGGACGATATCGAGGTTGTCCTCCGTTTCCTCCGACCAGGGCATGGCGCAGAGGTAATCCAGGTAGCTGAAGGAGACATGGTATTCCGGAGAGGCCGGGTGCAGCCGTTCCAGACGGGAGAACTCCTTGTCGGCGACAGTCCGCGGCTCCTCGGGCATCCGGCTGCGGGCGATGCGCTCGCGCAGCTGGTCGAGTTCCGGATGCTTGCCGCCGCGATCGCCGAGATCGTCCGGAAAATCCCGGACCGGTTCCTTGATCTGACTTTCCCGGTCGCCCCTTTCCATTTCGGGGTAGAGGGGGGAAGCCGCCACGTTCTGCAGCTTCATTCTCTGGATGCGCGACGCCAGCAGGGCATGGAGGCCTTTGAGCCTTTCCATCAGCTCCGCGGTTTCCAGGAAACGCTGCTTGTCGGCGGGCGACATCTCCAGGGAAGCGACAATCATGTCGGCCAGTTGCCCAGGATCCACGGCGGCGGCGACAAGCTGGCCCTCGTTCAACGGGGATTGGCCGTAAAATATGAGAATCCTCATCATGGCGCTGACGCTCTTGGCCAGCGCCTCGGCCACCGGCCCGCGGGAAGCCCCCTCCGCAAGGGGATAGACCCTGGCCAGAAAATAGGGGAAGGTCTGCACAGGGGCATCGATGCGGATGCGCTGCAGGCCCTCGAAAACAAACCTGCAACCCCCTTCGTTGAGCCGGAAGACCTGCCTGATCCGTCCGGCGGTGGCGATCTTGGAAATCTCCTCGAAATCCGGGGTTCCCTTTCCGGGGCGGAAAAAAGAGGTCAGGGCGATGATCGACTCATTGCGTATCGCCTCCCCGATCAACGCCATATTGGCCGCGGACACAGTGATGGGAGCCACTTCGTGGGGAAAAAATATCTGCTCACGAAGGGGATAAACGGGCATGATCTGCGGCAGGTTCGGTTTTCGGTCGGGCATTGAAGGACTCCCTGCGGAGATGGCGAAAGACCGCCGGACCGGCCTCCTTTCCCGCAGGAAAACAATACTCTTCCGGAAAAAGAAACCGGCGGCAATTGCACAACCTCCCACATAGTTTACACTATCAACAGTCGGCCGCCTGTCAAGGTCGGCCGACCGCCCCGAACTTCCACAATTTCCACTCTTTTTCCAGCAGCGGAGTCGGTATGAAACGAATTGCGGTAATGACCAGCGGCGGCGATTCTTCGGGCATGAACGCCTGTGTGCGGGCGGTGGTCCGCAAGGCCATCTCGGAGAACCTGGAGGTGGTCGGTATCCAGAAAGGGTTTCAGGGGCTCATCGATCGCAACTATCAGCTCATGACGAGTCATTCGGTAAGCGGCATTCTGCAGCGGGGAGGAACGGTGTTGCACAGCGCCCGCTGCAAGGCGATGATGGAGGAGGCCGGCCAAAAACTGGCCGCTGAAAACCTTCGAGGACTGGGGGTTGAAGGGATCATCGTCATCGGTGGGGAGGGCTCTCTCAAGGGGGCCCTGTGCCTCAACAAAAGAGGCATACCCGCTATCGGCATTCCTGCCTCCATCGACAACGACATCCCCTTTACCGACATGTCCCTGGGGGTCGATACCGCCCTGAACAACATCGTCTATGCCGTGGACTGCCTCAAGGATACGGCCTCCTCCCACGGCCGGGCCTTCGTGGTGGAGTGCATGGGGCGCCACTGCGGCTATCTGACCACCGTGGCGGCGGTCGCCTGCGGGGCGGAATACGCCATCATCCCCGAAGTCCCTTTCCATATCGATGAAATATGTGAACTGCTCAAAGGACGCTACCGGGAAGGACGGGACAACTCCCTGATCATGGTCGCCGAAGGGGCCGCCAAGGCCCAGGACATTGCCGATCAGATCAAGGACCGCATCGGTTTCGAGACCCGCCTGATGGTCCTCGGACATTATCAGCGAGGGGGGTCGCCATCGGTTTTCGACCGCCTTCTGGGAGCCCGCTTCGGAATGAAGGCGGTGGACGGACTTTTGCACGGCAAAGGGGGAAGCATGGCCGGATTGGCCTGCGGCAGCGTCCGCTTTACCCCTCTGGAAGAGGTTTTCGAAGCCGGTATGCGCTCCATTGACGAAACCATTCTCAAACTCGCCCGAGCCCTGGTCATCTGATCGGCGGCGGAGAATTCTACCTCACTTTTCAGGAAATCCAAAGAAACCACTACAAAAAAGCAAACGGAAAAAAGCGCTAACAGGGTCAGCAATACCCGCTATCACTCCCGTTGTCCCCCCCTTGGCAGCGCCGGGCCTTAAGCACCCCAATCAGTACCTCCGCGAAGCGGCGGTCGTTCTGGACATGGGGTACCTTGAACTGCCCTCCCAACCGGCCGAGGCGGCGCATGGCCTCATAGAAGGTGCCCGCAGGCACGAAGACTACCTCTGGCAGAGGGAGATCGGCATCGTTGTGGCGATGTTCCTGGTAATCAACGTTACGACGCTGGAGTGCCCTGTCGAGCGCCGCAACGAAAGCTTGCGGGTTCCGGGGCGCACAGTGGGGTTCAATGAACCACTGGTGTCCCCGGCGCAGGGAATCGGCCCGCGGATAGACCGGCGCCACGTGAAACTCCGCAACGCGCGCTCCCGCCTTCTCGCAGGCAGCCACAATGGCCGCCTCGACATCGGCGGCGCGCAGATGCTCGCCAAAGGCGCTCAGGAATTGTTCGCTGCGGCCGCTGAAACGAATCCGGTGGGGCGAGAGCGACACAAAGCGCACCGTGTCGCCGATGAACGAACCCCACAGACCGCTTGCCGTGGTCACGGCGATGGCGTACTCGACCCCTGTCTCCACCGTTGCGGCCCAGTGGCGCGGCGGTCGCTCGGAGCCAAGCGCTTCGACCGGGATGAACTCGTGGAAAATGCCGGCGTCCATCCGCAGCAACAGGTCGCCGCATCCGGGTTGATCCTGGATCGCCAGGAAGCCCTCGGACCCGAGGTACACCTCGAGGCCGTAGAAAGGCCGGCCGATGAGTTGGCAAAACAGTTCCCGATACGGTTCGAAGCTGACACCGCCATGAACGACGAGATTCAGGTTCGGCCAGGCATCGGCGACGCAACCCGCCGCCAGCCCCGCCTCGCGGCGGCGCTGAAGCACACGCTCGAAAAGGGCCACGAGCCAGGACGGGATCCCGCTCACGCCGCGCACATCGGCGTTCCAGGCCTCGTCGGCCACCGCGTCGAGTTTCGCCTCCCAGTCCGCCACCAGATGCACCCGCGGAGTAGGCAAACGGAAGCGGCGGTAGGCCCACAGCGTCTTTTCTGCGACAATCCCGCTGAGATCGCCGTTCACCGAGCCGTGCGGTCCCGGGAGAGGTTCGCGGGCGCCACCGAGATAGAGAAATTTCCCCCGGAAATGGTCGACGTCTTCTGTGTTGACGATATAGTGGGACAGGATGTCCCGTCCGGCACGAAGGAAGCCTTTCAGCCCCTCCCGGGACACCGGGACGTATTTGGGCTCGCCGGTACTCCCCGAGGTGACCGCAAAGAGCCGGATCCGGCCCGGCCAGAGGACGTCGGCTTCCCCTTGGCGAAGCCGTTCCCAGTACGGTTCGAATTCGTGGAACTGCCGTAGCGGAACGCGAGACTGGTATCCGGCCACGGAACGCACCGCGCCGAGTTCGTGGTCGCGGCCAAACCGCGTCCCCGCCGCTTTTCGCGTTAGATGGGCGAGGAGGGCGGCCTGCGCGGAGGCCGGGTCCGTCATCCACCGCGCGATGCGGCGCATACGACACCGGGAATAGGCGAGAAAAAGCTGTCCCGCAAGGCGGCTCATGGCACGCATCCCCATCTTGGTTTACTCAGCCCGCAACACCAGGCGACGCGGCAATTTTTCGGTACGGGTCAATGTACGGCTTTGAACCTGCCTGCCTTTTTACGGTGATTTTTTTGGCAGCAGACCGACTTCTTCCAAGACGCTCGTGCCCCCGTTTTGAAAAACTCCGTCGGCAACCTTCACCCCTCGGTCAGATACTCGTCATATTCGATCTCAAAACGCAGCTTGTGCTTGGCCTCTTCCTGGGCCAGGGCCAAAAAGAGCTTGCGGACATCGGGATCACTGATCATGGAGGCCAGCCGGGTATAAAGGCTGAAAGCCGCTTTTTCCCGCTTCATGGCGAGGATCAAAATCTCCGCCAGGCTCATCTGCGGCCGCGGCGCCACATCGACCAGATAGTCGGCCATCTTCAGGTCGGTCACCGCGGCATCGGCTCCCCTGAGCTTGTTTCCGGCCTTGACGCCGAGAAGTTTTTCCTTGTGTCCTCGCTCTTCTTCGGCAAAATCCTGCAGCATTTCCCGCAGCGCCGGAGAAGCGACCTGGGCGGCCAGTTCCAGGTAAAAATCGACCGCTTCCTGTTCCCTGGCAATGGCGAAATCAAGCACCTCGTCAACCGAGTTCCATCGGCTCATCCTTGTCCTCTCCTTCCATGAAGGGTACCGCGGCTGATCCTTCTCTGCCGACGCTCACTTGGGCCGGCGAGGTTCCGGTCGGTGGAAATCGACCTCCAGCGCAGCGACCGCGTCATCCTTGCGGATCAGCGCTCCCACCGGACAGTTTTCCACCAGTTGTTCGATCTGCCGGCCGTCTACCTCCACCAGGCGCCGCCCCAGAGCCGGCTTGACCCGGGCACCGATGCCGCGGCCGCTGAAACCGACGGCACAGGTGCCGAGCACCTCCTCGCTGATACGGACGCAGTTGCCGCACTGGATGCATTTGTGGGCGTCGTAGATGACCAGACCATGGCTGTCATCCCGCTCGTAGGAGCGCTTCAGGCCGCGGTAGCGGAACTGGTCGGCGCCGAACTCGGCGGCATAGGCACGGAGCCGGCACTCGTTGACATCCCGGCAGCCGCACTCCATGCAGCGCGCCGCCTCGCGGCGCACCGCCTCCTCGCTGAACCCGGTCTCCACCTCGGAAAACCCGGCGATACGTTCGCCCGCCGGCAGCTCCGGCATGACGGCGCGGCGGACCTTTTCAAAACCTTCGGCGACCTTGGGGTCCACTTCCCTGATTTTACCCATGGTGTGGTTGTAAATCCCGGGTTCCCCAATCACCTGTTCCCCGCGCAGGAACTGGTCGATGGCAACGGCGGCGCGGCGCCCGGCCCCCACCGCGGCCACGGCGATGTCGGCCCCGGTGACGCAGTCGCCGCCGGCGAAGATCTTGTCGACAGAGGTCGTTCCCTTGTGAAGATCGGCGTCGATGGTCTGCCACTTGGTCAGCTTCAGGCCGGGACAATCCGCGGCATCGACATCCTGGCCGATGGCGGCAATGACGTTGTCCACCACCCGCAGATGCTCGCTGCCTTCCTGGGGGACCGGCCGCCTCCTTCCCGAAGCGTCGGGCTCGCCCAATTCCATCCGAATGCAGGTGACCTGCAGCGCGCCGTCGGCCTCCCTGGCGATGGCCACGGGCGCGGCCAGAATGTCGAGCCGCACCCCCTCCTTCTCGGCGGCGTGGACCTCCTCTTGCCAGGCCGGCATCTCGGCGCGGGTGCGCCGGTAGAGAATGGACACCTCCTCGGCCCCCAGGCGCAGGGCGGTGCGCGCCGCGTCGATGGCCGTATTACCGCCGCCGACCACCATGACGCGGCGGCCGATCTTCATTTTTTCGTCCCGGGAAGAGGCCGCCAGAAAGCCGATCCCGGAAAGAACCCCTTCCGTGTTCTCTCCCCTGATGCTCATCGGCTTGGCCGACTGGGCGCCCAGGCCGAGGAATACGGCATCGAAAGCGGCGCACAGCCCGTCGAGGGTGATGTCATGCCCGAGGCGGGTGTGAAAGCAAAACCTCGCTCCCAGTTCTTCGATGACCGCGACCTCGCGCTCGATGACGTCACGCGGCAAACGGTAGCTGGGGATGCCGTAGCGGGTCATGCCGCCGGCCTTTTCGTGGCAGTCGAAAACGGTGCATGAATGCCCCAGAATCTGCAGATAATAAGCGGCCGCGAGACCCGCCGGACCGGCGCCGACGACCGCCACCCGCTTCCCGGAGGAAGGGGCCTTGCGGGGGATGTACTCCGTCCCCGAAGCGGCAACCCGGTCGGCGGCGAAACGGTGGAGCTGACAGATGGCCACCGGCTCTTCGACCAGCTGACGGCGGCATTCCCCCTCGCAGGGGCGCGTGCAGATCCGCCCCAGGAGCGCAGGCAGCGGCATGTTGCGCTTGATCAGCTCCAAGGCGGCCCGGTCGTTCCCCTCGGCCAGATGCTTGACAAAACCGGGGATGTCGATACCTGCCGGGCAGGTCGTCATGCACGGGCCAAGGCAGTCCCCCTCGTGATCGGAGAGGAGCAGTTCGACGCAGGCGCGGCGCGCCCTGCGGACCCGCTCCGAAGCGGTGACGACCCGCATTCCCGCGGCCGCTTTGGTGGAGCAGGAAGGCACCAGCCCGGGACGCCCCTCGATCTCGACCACGCAGACAAAGCAGGAGGCGAAGGGTTTGAGTTTTTCGTTATGGCAGAAGGTGGGGATGAAGATTTCCTGGCGGCGGGCCGCCTCCAGAATCGTCGTCCCTGCCGCGACCGTCACTTTTTTCCCGTCTATGGTAAAGGTGATTGGTTCCACTGTGGATTATTCCTCGCTTAACGGACGGCGACCGCGTCGACGGGGCAGACATCGCGGCAGACTCCGCAACGGATGCACCGGTCCTGGTCGATGACATGAAGTTCCTTGGCCTTGCCGCCGATGCAGTTCACCGGGCAGTTTCTGGCGCACAGGGTGCAACCGACGCAGGCCTCGGTGATCTCGAAGCGGCACAGTGCCCGGCATTTTCCGGCGCGGCACTTCTTGTCGTGGATATGTTCCTCATATTCCTCACGGAAATAGCGTAGCGTGGTCAGAACCGGATTCGGGGCCGTCTGGCCGAGACCGCAGAGGCTGGTGTGCTTGATCTGGTCGGCCAGATCCTCCAGCAGGGGGAGATCCTCCGGCCGCCCCGCGCCGCGGCAGATGCGGGTCAGGATCTCCAGCATGCGGGTGGTGCCGATGCGGCAGAAGGTGCATTTCCCGCAGGATTCCAGCTGGGTGAAATTGAGGAAATAGCGGGCCACATCCACCATGCAGGTGGTCTCGTCCATGACCACCATGCCCCCGGAGCCCATGATGGCGCCGGTCTTGACCACCTCGTCGTAATCGATGCGCGTGTCGAAAAGCTCGCTGGGGACGCAGCCGCCGGAGGGCCCCCCCATCTGCACCGCCTTAACCCGGCGCTTGCTGCCGGTGCCGCCGCCGATGTCATGGATGATTTCCTGCAGGGTGATCCCCATCGGCACCTCGACCAGGCCGCCCCGCTTGATCTTGCCGGCCAGGGCGAAGACCTTGCTCCCCGTGGACTTCTCCGTGCCCTGGGCGGCGAAGGCGGTGGCGCCATGGCGGATGATCCATGGCACATTGGCCCAGGTCTCGACGTTATTGATGGTGGTCGGCTTGCCGAAGAGGCCCGCCTCCGCCGGGAACGGCGGCCGGATCCGCGGCATTCCGCGCCGCCCCTCGATGGAGGCGATCAGCGCCGTCTCCTCGCCGCAGACAAACGCCCCCGCCCCTTCCTTGACATGGACATCGAAACAGAAGGACCCGCCGAGGATTTTCCGGCCCAGAAACCCTTTCTCCCGTGCCTGGGCGATGGCCAGCTCGAGGCGCTTGACAGCCAGGGGATACTCGGCCCGGCAATAGATGTAGGCCTCGTCGGCGCCGGTGGCGAAAGCGCCGATGGCCATTCCTTCCAGAACGGCGTGGGGATCGCTCTCCAACACGGTGCGGTCCATGAAAGCGCCAGGGTCCCCTTCATCGGCGTTGCAGATCACATACTTCTTAGGGGCCCTGTTGGTGAAGGCGAAACGCCATTTGAGGCCGGTGGAGAATCCGCCCCCCCCTCTTCCGCGCAGGCCGGAAGCGAGGATTTCGTCGATGACCGCCGCCGGCTTGTTGTCGCGGAGCACGCCGGCCAGGGCCTGATAGCCGCCCTGGGCCAGATAATCGTCGATCCTTTCGGGATTGATGCGCCCGCAGTTGGCCAACACGATGCGCCGCTGCTTGCCGAGCAGCTGGGCCGTCGGTCCCTGGTCCAGATCGGCGACCCAGTCCGTCACCGGGCGCCCCCCCGCCACGTGTTCCCGCACAATCCGCCGAATGCGCTCCCCGGTGACATTGACATACAGATGTTTCCGGCCATCACCGTCGATAACCCACACCTGGGGTTCGCAGAAACAAAGCCCCAGGCAGCCGGTTATGGCCAGGTCCGCCTGGAGTCCGGCGGCCATTTCTTCTTTGATGATCCCGTAGACATCCTCGGCGCCGGCCGCGATGTTGCAGGAACTCATGCCCACCATGAGGGTTTTTCTCGTCTCGCTCACCGGGATTCTCCCCCGCTTTCCAGATCGTCAATGATGTGGACCGCTTTTTTCCTGTCCAGTTTGCCGAAGGCCTTGTCCCCCACCATCACCACCGGCGCCAGGGAGCAGCAGCCGAGGCAGGCCACCGACTCGAGGGTGTATTTCATGTCCGCCGTGGTTTCACCGTCCTTGATGCCGAGCCTGGCCTCGAGGGCTTCCGTCAGGCCCTCGGCGCCGCCGACATGGCAGGCGGTGCCGTGGCAGACCTTGATGATCTTCTGCCCCACCGGGGCGAGGCGGAACTGGGAATAGAAGGTCGCCACCCCGTACAGTTGGGCCTCGGTCATCTCCGTGGTCGCGGCGATCCTTTCCATGGCTTTAAGGGGGATGTAATGGAATTCCTTTTGGATTTCCTGGAGGACCGGTATCGCCTTGGTGGCATCGCTGCCGACCCGCTTGACAATGGCGTCGATCCTCTCGAAATCCTTCGCTTCACACTGGCACATCGCGGCTCCTGGACTGGCGGTTTGACAACGGGCTCCCCGGATTCCGGGGCGATTTCCCTTAGTCCGGGGTTGGGAATTATAAAGAAAAAAGATTTTTCAGTCCAAAAAAAAACAGCTCGTAGCTGGTGGCGATAAAAGCAAATTCAAAAGCCTTTACCACAGAACACTAAAACCAGTGACTGGTGACTGGTGATTAGTAACCGATATTTATCTTTTTTTAAGTGCCAGCACGGATGTGAAAACGCCCCTCTCTTTTTATAAAACAATGTTCTATGGCTGTAAACAGTTTTTGAGACAGGAAGGAGTGAAGAAGCCACGACCCTTGGGGAGGAAAAAGGACGGGCCGCTGCGGGCTGCCGCAAGGCCCGTCACTTTGCAGAAAAAGAGGCCGCCCCGTCGTCAGGGGAATCCCGGAAAGGGGGAATCGATCATCCAAGCGGCCATGGAGCCCCAGGACTCGGGGCGGACGATCACCCATTTTTGGCGCAGTTCTTTTTCCTTGAGGGCGAGGGAGGGAAGAATGTAGTACTCGATGACCACCACGGTCTGAAACTCCTCCTGGTTGGCGCCCCGTTCCATGTGAACGAGGGTGACGTTGACCAGGTTGAGCCCGTCGACGGCCTTTATCCGCTTCAGAAAATCCTCCCGGTGCTCCTCCTTCATGAAGGCGGCGGCACCGTAATAATCTTTCCAGCGCAGCCGCTGCAGGTATTCCCGCACCGACACCTCGAGCTGATTGCCCTTTTCCATCATCGGCATGGAACAGGCAACGAGCACCCCCACCGCCGCCAGCGCCAGGCCGATCCTTGTTACCACACTCATTCTTGACTCCTTTTCAGCGGCCCACCCGGCCGCGGATATGCTCCATCAGCGCCAGCGCCGCCTCCACCCGGCCGAAGGGGGGGATAAGGTAGAACCCTCCTGCCTTGTCCCGGGCCAGATCGATCAGTTCCCGGGCCACGGCCAGGCCTTCCGCCATCCCCTCCTCGCCGCTCTTTCCCCTCATGCGCTGCCGCACCGCCTCGGGAATGGTGATGCCGGGAACCTCGTTGTGGAGAAACTCGGCGTTGCGCTCCCCGACCAGGGGCATGATACCAACCAACAAAGGGATGGCCAGGGAACGGGCCTTTATCAGCAACCTCTCGAGAACCTTCGCGCAAAAAACCGGCTGGGTCTGCACGAAGCGGGCGCCGGCATCGATCTTTTTGGCCAAACGCCGCCACTGTTCGTCGAGGTCGGCGGGATTGGGATTGAGGGCGGCGCCAAGGATAAACTCCGTATGCCCCGGCACCTCGGCACCGAAAAAGGTTTTCCCCTCGTTGAGGGAGGAAACCAGGCGCAGCAGCCCCAGGGAGGTGACATCGAAGACGTCGCTGGCCCCGCTGGCCTCCCCCATGGCAATGGGATCGCCGGTTACCGCCAGAACATGACGGATGCCGAGAAGATGGGCCCCCATCAGCGCCGAGTGAAGGCCGAGGAGGTTGCGGTCACGCCCGGTCACATGGATGATCACCGGCACCCCGGTCTCTTCCTGGATGCGGCAGCCGAGGGCGATGTTGCCCATGCGGATCCGCGCCAGGGGGTTTTCAGCCAGGTTGATCGCCGCCACCCCGGCGCCGGCGAGGCGCCGCGCCGCGGCCATCACCTTGGCGGCGTTAAGGCCGCGGGGGAGATCGAGTTCGACGGCGATCACCGGACGCCGGCCCCAATCGGCCAGGAATGAGGGCCGCCCGGAGCTTGCCTGCCGGGGCGGCGGGCGGGGAACCACCTGCGCACGCCGCCCCGGCGGCCGCGCCACAGGTTGAAGGCCGCTGAGTGCCCCGGCCAGGGCGCGGATATGCTCCGGCGCCGTGCCGCAGCAACCGCCGACGAGGGCGGCGCCGTTCTCCGCCAGTTCCCGGCCGCGGGCGGCGAAGTATTCCGGGGAAGCCAGATAGACGCTGCGCCCTTCGAGGCGCTGGGGAAAGCCGGAGTTGGGGAAGATGGACAGGGGAAGGTCGGTGGCGGCGGCCAGGCTTTTCACCACCTCGAGCATGTCGTGGGGACCGGCGCCGCAGTTGGCCCCGAGAACGGCGATCCCCGAGCGGTCGAGACGCCGGGCCACCGCCGCGGCGGAAAACCCCTCGCGGGTCCTGGCCCCTTCGAAAAAAGCCATCTGGGCGATCAGGGGAACCCCCAGGGAAACGCCGACACCCACGGCGATTTCAAGCTCATCCAGGGAGGTGAAGGTTTCCAGCAGAAGAAGATCCGCGCCGCCGTCGAGCAGGGCTTCCATCTGCTCCCGGAAAACCGCTTCCCGGCGCTTCCGGGTCAGCCCGCCGGCTTCGGCAGCGCGGGGCAGCGGTCCCACCGAGCCGGCCACGAAGGCCTCGTCCCCTGCCGCCTTGCGGGCCAGCCGGGCGCCTTCCCGGTTGACGCGGCGGGTCTCGCCGCCCAGGCCGAAGGTAGACAGACAGAGGACATTGGCGCGAAAGGTGTTGGTCTCGATGAGTTGCGCACCGGCCTCGACATACTCTTGGTGGACGAGGTAAATCAGGTCGGGATCGGTCAGGTTGAGCCCTTCGCAGGAGCTCTCCGGAGCGATGCCGCGGCTGAACAGGAGGGTGCCCATGGCGCCGTCGCCGACCACCACCCGTTCCGCCAGAAGTCCGAAAAACCGTTCTCTGCGCTGCGCATCCATCGTCCGACTCATCTTTTTCTTAGGACAAGGGGTTCGGTCCGTTTTTCACCTTGTCCCTTGTCGTGGGACGCAGGATGGCCGTATAGAAAATCCGCCCATCGGACTCGGCCATGGAGAGGGAGAACTCCAGGGCCAGCGGACTGCCGTCCCGGCGCCGCGCCACGATCCGCTGCAGCCCGGAAATGGCCGTATCGGCGTTGTCGCGCAGATAGTCCGCCACGCCGCCGCGCAACAGGGCGCAATCCTCGTGAATGAGGCGATCCACCGGCACACCGAGAATGTCCCCCTGGCGGTAATCGAAGATAATCTCCGCCTGGCGGTTGAAAAGGATGATCTGGCCGTTAGCGAGGAAAGAAACGATGGCGTCCCGGGCGGTTTCGGTCAGCACCCGGAAACGGTGCTCCGACTCTTCGAGAACCGCCGACTGTTCCCGCAGCCGGTCGACCATCTCGTCGAAGGTGGCGATCAGGGAACCGATCTCGTCCTTGCCGCCGGGAGTCAGTTTCCTATGGAATTGTCCGGTGTGGATCACTTCGCGGATCACCCCGGCCAGGCGCCGCAGGGGGCGCACCACGACCTTGCGGGTGAGCAGGCTCAAGGCCGCGACCAAAGCCGCGAAGATGCCGATGCGCTGCAGCATATCGGCGCGCATGGCCCGGCGGATTCCGGCCTGCACCTGCTCCATGGGGATGATGATGGAAGCGGCGCCGATCAGTTCCCCCGTTTGATAGTAATAAGCGTTGTCGGTTTCGGCGGGATAGGTGGCATGGATGAAATCGGGAGCATTTTCGGGGCGGCCGTGACACTGCAGGCAGCTCAGTTTGGCGCGGAAGGGGCGCAGGTAGCGAAGCACCGGCCGGCCGTCGATGGTGGTCATGTCATAGGCCTCCTCCCGTTCCGCCTCCCCCTGCAGCCGGCTCAGACCTTCCTTTTCATAGGCGTCGGGCGCGTTGTCCGGATTACGGAAGCGGTTCGACACCTGGCGCAGGCGGTAGCCCATGTCGTCGGCCGCCTTTTGGCCGATGCGCCCCGAGGCGACCACCGGGATCAGACCGAAACGCTGTTCGGAAAGAACAATGTGGCCCCGTTCATAGTGATCGGAAAGATACTCGCGGGCGTGGATCGCCCCAAGGGACAAAAGCCGCGCCTTTTCCACCGCGTTGCCGATTCCCTGTTCCGTCTCCCGGCGATAGTCGAGATAGTTGGCCAGGGAAAAAAAGGACAGGAGCACGAGGGCGATGACCAGGGTCATCTTGGTCAGCAGACTCAGATTCCTGAACATGGCGGGGTCTCCCTCTTTCCGTCAAGGAATTAAGAAAGCCACATCGACGTTAGCAGACTATTCCTGCCGATACAAGAGCCGAAAAAAAGGTCTGCCGAGGTTTCATCCACCGGCAAGACAGCCGGTGCGCTGGAGGAACTGGTGGAGGATGGCGCCGGTCAGCCCCCAGATAAGACACTCCTTCAGTTCGAAAAAACAGAGCTCGACGAGGCGCCCGTCCACCAGGCGCTTTTCGCTTCGGAAAACGGCCGGGTCGGCGAGAAGGCGCAGGGGGATTTCGATCACCTCGGCGACCTCGTGGGGATTGATCCGCGAGGGGTAGGGATAGGGAACCAGGCCGACGAAGGGGGCGACATGGAAATGAAAGCGGGTGACGAAATCGTCGAGGCGGCCCAGAAGGCGCACATCGGCGGGGCGCAGGCCGATCTCCTCCTCCGTTTCGCGCAGGGCGGTGGCCGCCAAATCGGCATCCCCGGCGTCCCGCTCGCCGCCGGGAAAACAGATCTCGCCGCGATGATGGGGCAGGTGATCGGTGCGCCGGGTGAACAGAAGATGCCCCTCCCCTTCTTTGAAAAAGAGCGGCACCAGCACCGCCGCCCGGTTCCTTCCCGAGGAAGGGATTTCCCGGCATTGATAGCGGCCCAGGATATCCTCGATCCGATCGGCACCGGGGATCATCGGCTGTCCTTCTCCCGGCGCTGGAAGCGGACGGCGAAAAAGGCGTCCATGCCGTCATGGCGGTGCGGCCAGGTGCGCAGACGCCCGTCTCCGTCGAAGAGGGGCAGCCAGCCGCAAGGAGCCAGGGGACGCATATCGACGGGGCGGAAATCGCCATGGGCGGCGAGGAACGCGGCGGCCACGCCGTCGGTCTCCTCGGCGGTGAAGGTACAGACCGAGTAGAGCAGGGTGCCGCCGGGGCGGACCAGGGGGGCGGTACGGGCGAGAATGGTTTTCTGCAGGGCCGCCAGCTGGGCAATTTCCTCCTCGGTGCGCCGCCAGCGGATTTCCGGATTGCGCCGCAACACCCCGAGGCCGCTGCAGGGGGCGTCGACCAGAACCCGGTCGAAGAACCCCTGCGGCGGCCCGGCGGATTCCCCGGCCCAGTCCCGCACCAGGGTGTCGATGCCCCGGCAGCCGAGGCGTTGCGCCCCCTGCCGCACCAGACGCAGACGGGACGGGTAGAGATCGCAGGCGACCAGGGCGGCGCGGTTGCCGGTCAACGCCGCCAGGTGGGTCGTTTTGCCGCCGGGAGCCGCGCAGGCGTCGAGAATCCGCTCCCCCGGCCGCGGCTCGAGGAGATGGGAAATCAGCATGCTGGCCTCGTCCTGGGCCTGGAAACGTCCCTCCTCCTTCCAGCTTTGGATGCTCTTATCGCCCCGCTCGAGGACGCGAATCCCCTCCTCCGCGAAGCGCGTGGCCGCCACCGTGCAGCCCTCGCGGCGCAATTCTTCCAGCACGGACTCCCGATCGGCGCACAGACTGTTGACGCGCAGCACCAGCGGCGCGGCGCTCATGAAGGAAGCCCCGGCGGCCAGCGCCTGTGCGGCGCCAAGCTGGCGGAGCAGACGCCCGGCCAGCCACGGGGGAAGAGACAGGGCATGGACCAGATGCTCCGCGGGCTCCCTTTCCGCATCGGGCCACACCAGCCGTTCCCGGACCCGGATCAGAGAGCGGAGCATGCCGTTGACGAGGCCGGCGGCGCGCTCCAGGCCGCTTTGCTTGGCCAGTTCCACCGTCTCATGGACGGCGGCGTGTGCTGGAATCCGGTCCAGTTGGAGAAGCTGATAGGCGCCGAGGCGCAGGATACGCAGCAGCGCCGGCTCGAGGCGGGCATAAGCCTGGCGGCTGAGAGGAGCCAGGGCGAAATCGAGGCGGCCCCGGCAGCGCAGCACCCCATAGACCAGTTCCGTGGCCAGCGCCCGGTCCCGGGGGTCCAACGCGGTGGCTTGAGACAGGGCGGCATCGAGAGCCAGATCGGCAAAAGCCCCCTGTTCCACCCGGGCCAATACGTCACAGGCGATCCGCCGCGGATCGCGACCTGGCGGTTTAGCCGCATCTTGTCCATTGTTGTGTGTCATGCTGCGTCACCGTAGCGAAAAAAAGCAGGGGCGTCCCGACCACGCCCCTGCCGTGAAAAAAATCCCTGGCGGATGGTTTACAGCACGGTCATGCTTTCCAGGCGGCGAATGCGCTCCTCGACGGGGGGATGGGTGGAGAAAAGGGAGGTCAGCCCTTTGCCGCTCAACGGATTGACGATGAACATGTGCGCCGTGGCCTCGTTGGCACGGGGCATCGGCGCGCGCCGGTTGGCCATCTCCAGCTTGCGCAAGGCGTTGGCCAGGAATTGGGGATTGCCGCAGTACCTGGCGCCCTTTTTGTCCGCCGCGTACTCCCGGGAACGGGATACGGCCATCTGCACCAGCATCGCCGCGATCGGCGCCAGAATCGCCATGAGGATGAGAATCGCCGGATGGCCCCCTTCATCGTCGCTGCCGCCGCCGCCGAAAATGGCCGCCCATTGGGCCATGTGGGCCAGGTAGGTGATGGCGCCGGCAAGGGTGGCGGCGATCGACCCGATGAGGATGTCGCGATGCTGCACATGGCTCAGCTCATGGGCCATGACCCCTTTGAGTTCCTCGCGGGTGAGGATGCGCAGGATGCCCTCGGTGGCGGCCACCACCGCGTGCTGGGGATTGCGTCCGGTGGCGAAGGCGTTGGGGGTGTCCTGCGGCAGCATGTAGACCTTGGGCATGGGCAAATTGTTTTCGGCGACCAGTTCCCGGACCACCTCGTAAAGGGTGCCGCTGGTCACTTCCTGGCCGCGGTACATGCGCAGGACGATCTTGTCGGAAAACCAGTAGGAGCCGAGATTCATGACCCCGGCCAGAATCAGGGCGATGAGGGCGCCGCCTCGGCCGCCCACGGCGCCGCCGACCATCACCAGAATCACGGTCAACAGCAGCATCAGCATCAGGGTACGCATCGTATTCATTTATTCCACCTCTTTCGTCGACGGTTCAACGTTGTTTCCACTCGTTGGCTGGCTTATCTAAAATAACGTTTCCCGTTTAAAAATCAAGGGATTCCGGAAAGGATTTGCTCTTCCAGAATGCGCGCCACCCGGGCCACGTCGACACGGGTGTTGACACAGGGTCCCTCGGGCCTTTCGTTGGTCACGCCGATCACCGGCAGCGGCCAGGCGTCACGGATGCCGGACGCCAGATCCCGCTCGCAGGCCACCGCCACGATCAGTTTCGGCCGGCGCTGGGCGATCACCTTGCGGGCCAGGGTACCGCCGGTCACCACCGCCAGGTCGACCCCCTTCCTCTGAGCGAGATCGATCAGCTCCATGACGGCGCAGCGGCCGCAGCGCCGGCACCGGCCTAAATCCTCGGTGATGCGCACCGGACAGTCGGCCCGCTGCAGACAATGGGGAAGGAGGATCATCACCTCCCGCGCCGGCACTGGCTGCAGAGCGGCCCGCACCAGTTGATTGTTGAAAGCGATGAAGGACTGCTGGAGCCGCTCCCGGTCGCAACGCAGCAGGTGCCCCAGGCCCAGAATCCCCGGCACCAGGTATTTAACGGTGATACGGCGCAGGAAATCGCTGAGGAACAGATCCCGTCCCGTCACCAGCGTCAGCAGCAGCAGGGTCAGGCCGAAGCAGAGGAAGAGCGCCGCGCCGCCGATGATCAGCGCGGCCAGCCAGGGCAGCAGGGGATGGATGTGGACCAGGCCGACGCTGGGCAGATACCAGGCCAGGTAGGCCAGCAGGGGAAAGACGACCAGCACCGCGGCCAGCAAAAGCAGCAGGAGGCCGTTTCCTCCCTTGGAGTCTCTCGCGGAAGGGGATGAAATCACCGGATCATTGTCCCAGAAGTTCACCGACGGCAAAGGAGCGGCCGTGCAGAAATTCCGCCACCGGCAGCCGCTTGCGCCCCGGCAGTTGCACCTCGCGAACCAGCAGGGCGTCACTGCCGCAGAAAACCAGCAATCCCTCTTCGCCGACCACGGCGACCATTCCCGGCTCGCCCCCCCGATCGTCGGCGACGGGCCGGGTGCGGAAGATCTTCAGCGGGGTTCCCCGCCACAGGGTGAAGGCCCCCGGCCAGGGATCGAGGCCGCGCACCTGATCGTGGATGCGGCGCGCCGGGGCGCTCCAGTCGATGAGGCCGTCCTCTTTTTTCAGCAGCGGAGCGTAACTGCTCCCGGCGTCGTTCTGCGGCTCGGGATGCAGTTCTCCGCGGCACAGCAAGTGGATGGTTTCCCGCAGCGCCTCGCCGCCGAGAAGAGCGAGGCGGTCGTGCAGATCCCCCGCCGTCTCCTCGAAACCGATGGGCGTCGTCTTCCTGACCAGCATGGCGCCGGTGTCGAGCCCCGCGTCCATGAGCATGGTGGTGATCCCCGTCTCCCTCTCCCCCTCCATGATCGCCTTGTTGATGGGCGAGGCCCCGCGGAAGCGGGGCAGCAGCGAAGCGTGGACGTTGATGCAGCCGAAGCGGGGGATCTCGAGAACGCTTTTGGGCAAAATCTGCCCGTAGGCCGCCACCACGACCAGATCCGGGGCGATTGCCTTCAGTTTGGCCACCATTTCCGGGTCGCGGAGCTTAACGGGCTGGAGCACCGGAATGCCCAACTCCGCGGCCAGCACCTTGACCGGCGGCGGCGTCAACACCTGTCCGCGGCCCTTGGGACGGTCGGGCTGAGTGAAGACCGCCTTGACCGGCATCCCCAGTTCCGCCAGGGTGCGCAGGGCGGGAACGGCGAACTCGGGGGTGCCCATGAAGACGGTGGGGATTGCGGCCGGCTCCATCACATCCGCTCTTCCTGCTGGGCTTGAAGCTTCTTGTACTTGCGACGGAACATGGATTTTTTCAGGGAGGAGAGATGATCGATGAACAGCACGCCGTCCAGATGGTCGATTTCATGCTGGAAACAAACCGCCAGCAGACCGGCGCAGTCCAGGGTCACCTCTTTTCCCTTCAGGTCGAGAAAACGCACCTTGATGCGGGAACTGCGGGTCACCTGGCTGTAGTATCCGGGCACCGAAAGGCACCCTTCCTCCTCGTAACACTCGCCGTCACGGAGGATGATTTCCGGGTTGACCGCCGTGATCAGCCGCGGGGAGTCCTTGGGATTGCAGTCGAGGACGATCAGCCGCCGCGATTCCCCCACCTGGGGGGCGGCCAGGCCGACGCCCGGCGCGGCGTACATGGTTTCAGCCATATCCCCGGCCAGGTCGATCAGGCGCTGATCGATTTCTTTTTCCAGGGGAACCTGTTTGCGCAGCACGTCATCGGGATAATGACGAATGGGAAGAATAGCCATCGTTTTTCTTTCTTCGAGCCGCCCCGGTCCGTCCCCTTCCCGACGGGGAATTTGACCCATAAGCCCGGAACCACGGCGCCATGGATAAAAATATGAAATAACAAAGGGTATTGGGTTTCTCTGCTGATGATAAGTCGATGGTGCCCGCGAAGTCAACGCCCCAAAACAACGAGTGGCCGACCCGCTTGAATCCAACCATCCCGGAAATACTCTTTTTGCAATAAAAATTTTAGGCTATCCTTCTATTACACATTTCAGGCAATGCCTGAAATGTGTAATAGAAGCGGTCACCGGTTTTCATCCTTCCTGCTGGCGGATGGCCTGGGGTTTCCGCTGCGGCCGTTCGGCCAGCGGCAACACGGGACGGCAGGTCTGCCCGATATAGACCTGGCGGGGGCGGCCGATGCGGTGATCGGGCTGTTCCACCATCTCCTTCCACTGGGAGATCCAGCCGACGGTCCGCGCCACGGCGAAGAGAACGGTAAACATTTCGCTGGGAAAGCCCAGCGCCTTGAGGATGATCCCCGAATAGAAGTCGACGTTGGGAAACAGTTTCCGGTCGATGAAATATTCGTCCTCCAGGGCGATGCGCTCCAGTTCCCTGGCCAGGTCGAGGAGCGGATCGGCCACCCCCAGCTCGTCGAGCACGGCGTCGCAGGAACTCTTGAGGACCGCCGCCCGGGGATCGTAATTTTTGTAGACCCGGTGCCCGAAACCCATCAGCCGGAAAGGGTCGTCCTTGTCTTTGGCCTTGGCGAGGAATGTGGAAATATTTTTCACATGGCCGATCTCTTGGAGCATGTTGAGGACCGCCTGGTTGGCGCCGCCGTGGGCCGGGCCCCAGAGAGAAGCGATGCCGGAGGCGATGCAGGCGAAGGGGTTGGCCTGGGAAGACCCGGCCAGGCGCACGGTAGAGGTCGAGGCGTTCTGCTCGTGGTCGGCGTGGAGGATGAGGATCTTGTCCATGGCCCGGGCCATGGCGGCGCTCGCCCGGTAGTCCTCGGCGGGGACGGAGAAACACATGCGCAGGAAATTTTCCGCGTAATTCAGATCGTTGCGGGGGTAGACAAAGGGTTGGCCGAGCATGTACTTGAGGCTCATGGCCGCCAGGGTCGGGATCTTGGCAATCAGCCGGTGGGCGGAGATCTCCCGCTGGCGGGAGTCCCGGATATCCAGGGAATCGTGGTAGAAAGCCGACAGCGCCCCGACCACCCCGCACATGACCGCCATGGGATGGGCATCCCGGCGGAACCCCCGGAAGAAGGAATGGATCTGCTCATGAACCATGGTGTGGTGAGTGATGTCCTTTTCGAATTTCCGTTTTTCCTCCAGGTTGGGGAGATCGCCGTAAAGCAGGGCGTAGGCCACTTCCAGAAAGGTGGCATGCTCGGCCAGGTCGCGGATATCGTAGCCGCGGTACTGAAGGATCCCCTTATCGCCATCGATGAAGGTGATGGCCGAGGCGCAGCTCGCCGTCGAAGAGAAACCGGGATCGAGGGTCAGGTAACCGGTCTCGGCATACAGCGTCCGGATGTCGATGGCGTCGGGCCCCTGGGTTCCGGCCACGACGGGGAAGGTCCAGCTTGCGCCGGTCTGGTTGTCGGTCAGGGTAAAAGTGTCGGTGCTCATGGAAGCCTCCTCGGCAAATTGGGTGACCGGGTCCGCGCCCGGACAGGGAAACGGCCGTTCGAAAGATTCTACCAGCTTCCCGGAAAATGAGAATGGATACCCAGGGCGTTTACGCCCTGGGAAGTTTCCATTGATCGATTCCGACCCGACTCGCCAGCGGTTTCGACGGCAAACGTGAAAAAACCAAAAATCTTGCCATCCGCCCATCACCTGTGATAGAAGAATGGTTCGTGTCACCTCGGGATGTAGCGCAGCCTGGTAGCGCACTTGCTTCGGGAGCAAGGGGCCGCTGGTTCAAATCCAGTCATCCCGACCATTCACAAAACAAAGCGGCGCAAGCCGCTTTTTTTCTTGATGAAAGGCGTCATGGCCCCGTTTCCGTTCCTGACCCTTCTCCTGATCGGTTACCTGATCGGCGCCATTCCCTTCGGTCTGCTCCTCACCCGCGCCGCCGGCACCGGCGACATCCGCCGAAGCGGCAGCGGCAACATCGGCGCCACCAACGTCTACCGGACGGCGGGACGCAAGCTGGGCGTCCTCACCCTGGTTCTCGACATGCTCAAGGGAGCCCTCCCCCTCTACCTCGCCTGGCGCCATTTTCCTCTGAACGAGGCCCAGGCCGGTCTTCTCGCCCTGGCCCTGTTCCTCGGCCACTGCTACCCGGTCTATCTTCGCTTCAAGGGGGGCAAAGGGGTGGCCACGGCCCTGGGAATCTTCCTCGTGTTGAGTCCCCTCGCCGTCCTCGAGGTGCTGCTGCTCTTCGTCTTCATCGTCTGGAAATCCCGCTACGTCTCCATGGGTTCCATCTCGGCCGCCTGCGTGATGCCGCTGTTGATCTTCATGCACCTCAAATCCCTCCCCCTCTTCTTCGCCGCTCTGCTGATCGGCCTGATCGTCATCTACCGTCACCGGGAAAACATCGAGCGCATCGCCCAGGGGACGGAAACAAAACTGAAACTGTAACGGTCGCCATGTCCAGAATCACGGCCATTCTGACAGGGACAGTACTGGTACCGCTGGCCGCCCTGCTCCTTCTCGCCGCCGAGGCCCACCGCTTTCTCACCGTGCCGGTCGCTCCGCCGCAAGCGACCATCGTCGCCATCCCCAGCGGCACCGGCTTCAATCAGGCGGCGCGCATGCTGGAACGGGAAGGAATCGTCACCAGCGCCCGCAAGCTGAGGATCCTCGCCCTCTGGCAGGGAAACGCCACCCGCGTCAAGGCCGGCCGCTACCTCTTTGAAGGGGAAGCCGCCCCGCAGCAAGTCCTCGATCGACTGGTCGCCGGCGACATTCTGCAGGAACGCCTGACCATCCCCGAAGGATGGACGGCGGCGGAAATCGCCCGCCGCATCGGCGCCGACGACCCGCAAAGAGAGGCCGCCGTTCTCAACCTGGTGAAGGAGGCCGCCTTTATCCGAAAACTGGGGATGAACGTGCCCAGCCTGGAAGGGTATCTCTTCCCCTCCACCTACACCTTCCCCGAGGATTTCCCTCTGGAACGGCTGCTGGAAAACATGGTGCGGGAGTTTCACTCCCGGCTCACGGAAGAGATGAAAAAGGCCGCCGCCGACCTGGGCCTGAACCTCCACCAGTGGGTGACCCTGGCCTCCATCATCCAGAAGGAAAGCGGCCGTGTGGAAGAGATGCCCCTGATCTCCGCGGTCTTTCACAACCGGCTGAAAAAAGGCATGCCCTTGCAGGCCGACCCGACGGTGATCTACGCCATCGCCGATTTCGACGGCAATCTCACCCGCCGCCACCTCAACACGCCCACCCCCTACAACACCTATCAGAACCCTGGACTTCCTCCCGGACCCATCGCCAATCCCGGCAGCGACGCCCTCAACGCCGCCGTCCGCCCGGCCGCCGTCGACTATCTCTTTTTCGTTTCCCGCAACGACGGCACCCATGTCTTCTCCACAACCCTCCGCGAGCACAACCAGGCGGTCATCCAGTTCCAGCGCCGCGGCCGCCGCTGATTGCGCCGGCGCCGACCCTGCCGGGAGCCGGTGCGGGGATTTGCAAAATCCTTTTGTCCCCGGCGCCAAAACGCCTCCTTACTTCTTGACCAGCCCCGACTTAGTCACTATAATTTGGCCCACACTGCGCCGAAGTGATGGAATAGGTAGACATGTCGGTCTCAAAAACCGATGCCTTTCCGGGCGTGCCGGTTCGACTCCGGCCTTCGGCACCAAAAGCGAAATAGCGCCGCAATCCCCAAAGGTTACGGCGCTTTCTTGTATTCTGGTTACGTATAGTTCGCGTTTTTTCACGCCTGGGGCAACGAAGCCTGCCTGGAAATTCGCCCGGGTGGCGGAAAATGAAGCGCCCGCCCGCCGCGCCACGAGGACAGACGGGCAACCAATTCCGGCGAAAGCGCCGAAAATAATTTCTCATCCACAAAAATTTGGCCCGATGCGTGAATAACCAAAGACGGGTCTTCCCTCCTTCCAGCCAACAAATCGGCCTTCGAAACCTGAGGGGCTTATCCGCCGCTGGAAACTTCCTCACCCTTGTGGAGCAATATTATGGATTTAGGAAAAGGTAATCCCCCGGACTCCGATCAGGCGGCGGCCGCCCCCCACCTGCCCTTCGCAACCCCTTCCGAAAACCCTGCGGCAGCCTCGGCCACCGGCATCGAGGGTTTGGATTTCATTCTGCACGGCGGCTTGCCCCGATCCCGCCCCACCCTGTTGCGCGGCGGACCGGGCACCGGAAAAACCGTTTTCGCCCTGACTATCCTCTGCCATGGCCTGATCAACGGCGAACCCGGTGTGCTGGTCACCTTCGACGAAGCCCCCCAGGCTTTGCTCCACCATGGAAAGGTCTTGGGGTTGGATCTCAGTCAATATACCGCCCAGGGGAAAGTCAGGATTTTGGACATGCGCCCGATCCGCGGCGATGTGGTCACCGGGGAGACCTTTGAATTGACCGCCGTTCTCGCCCGCATCCGCCATGCCCTGGAACAAACCGGCGCACAACGGCTGGTGATAGATGGCATCGACGGCATGGAGGAGGCCTTTATCGGCACCGGGACCGGTCTGCGCAATGAACTCAGCCGCATATTCGACTGGTTGCGTGAATGTGGAAGAACCACCCTGATCACCGCCGGCGAAAGAACCGATTTCAGCCGCCAATACGGGGTTGAGGACTATGTGGCCGACTGCGTCATCGAACTCAAGCAGGAGCTGAACAACCGCTCCATGTCCCGCCTTCTCCGGGTGATCAAAAAACGCGGCGGCGGCCACGAATCCAATGAGTTCCCTTTCCTGGTCGACCACGAAGGGATCTTCGTCCTGCCGGTAACGGGCACGAAGCTGCGTTCCTGCGCAGCCACGCAGCGGATCTCCACCGGCATTTCCGGGCTGGACCGCATGCTCGGCGGTCAGGGGCCTTACCTGGGCGGCACCCTCATGTACTCCGGCCAGTCCGGCACGGGCAAGACCACCTTCGCCGCCCATTTCGCCCATGCGGCCTTCCTGCGGGGGGAAAATGTCCTCTACGTGAGTTTCGAAGAAGGGGCCGCGGAACTGGTGCGCAACCAGAGCAGTATCGGGCTGGATCTGAATGGCCGCCCGAATCCCGGCGGTATCCACGGGCAAGCTGCTGCTGAAACCGATCCTGGCGGCGGAGCTCGGCGGCGAGGAGCATCTGCTGCGGGTGATGCGCCTGGTGCAACGGCACCAGCCCTCGGTAGTGATCCTCGACCCGGTCAGCGCCCTCGGCAACAAACTGAAAGAGATGAACAGCAAAGCCCTGATGCTGCGCCTCCTCCACATGCTCAAAAACCAGGGAGTGACCACGGTGATTACCGAGTTGCTCGGCGACGGCAGCAACGAGGTCAGTTCATTGGATATTTCCTCGATGATCGATGTCTGGGTCAAGCTCATCCGCCGCGAACGGGAAGGCAGGCTGCATCGGCTGCTGTCCGTGGTCAAGGCGCGGGGGATGGCCACCGCCGACTACGTAAGCGAATTTACCCTTTCCGGGAACGGGGTAACGATTCAGGGGGGAAGATGAGCACCATCAAGTTGCGCCTTTATATCGCCGGCCGGACTGCTACCGCGGAAAAAGCCATCCGCAACCTTCACAGAATAGCGTCCGAACTGGAACAGCGTGGGGAGGAACTGGACATCGAGGTCAACGATGTCCTGGAACGGCCGCAACTGGCCGAAGACGAGCGCATCCTGGCCGCGCCGTTACTTATCAAGAAACTGCCGCCGCCGGTGCGGCGCATCGTCGGCGATCTTTCCGAGCGGGAAAAGATCCTGATCGGCATCGATCTGGTAACGGACAAGGGCAGCGGCGACGAAGAGGCCTGAAGGTGCCGCGCGTTGTCCGCGTCCTTGCCGAAAATCGGCCCCTGGGGGGTGAGCGGCTTTAAGGGGCGGACCCTGGCCGGCGGCACAGGGAGAACCGCTGCCTGATCCGGGGACAACAACTCCATGCCAAGGAAGTTTGATGGAACTGAATGACCAGGTTTTTCGGACCATGATCGAGCAGGCCTCGGACACCATCCTCCTTCTGGATGAGGAAGGAATGGTCGTTTACGCCAACCCGGCGGCCAGCATGCTTTTCGGCCGTTCCCCCGCCCATGTGATGGGGGAGTTTTTCGGCCATGTAATCACCGGCAAACAGCCTACCGAGATCCAGATTCCCCTTCGGGAAGGCAAACTGGTCACCGCCGACATCCGTTTCACCGATGCCCAATTGCAAGGGAATTCCTATCATATCGTTTACTTGCGGGATGTCAGCGAACGGAAGCAATACGAAGAGCAGCTCGGCTATTTGAGCCTGCACGACGCCCTGACCGGCCTTTACAACCGGGCCTACTTCGACAACGAACTGAAACGCCTGAACAAGAGCCGGGAATACCCCATCGCCCTCATCGTCATGGATGTCGACGGCCTGAAACCCATCAACGACATGTTCGGCCATGATGAGGGCGACAACCTGCTGAGGCGCACCGCCGCCATACTCCTGGAACTGTTTCGAAGTTCCGACTGCCTGGTCAGAACGGGCGGCGACGAGTTTGTGGCTCTGCTGCCCAGAACCGGGCCGGAGGCGATGCAGCGGGTGGTTGAGCGCATCCGGGACAAGATCGAGGAATACAACGATCAGCCAGGGGTGCAGATTCCCCTGAGCCTGTCCATCGGCATGGCCGGCACCGAGGACAGGCAAACGGAGCTGGCCGAGCTCTACAAAAAGGCCGATGAGCTCATGTACCGGAACAAACGCGCCCGCAGCATGGAATCCAGATACCGGATCATGAAGGCCTTGCTGATGACCCTGGAGGAGCGCGGCATCCTCACCTCCGAGCAGGCCCAAAGACTGGAAGAGCTGTGCCTGAAGTTGGGCCAAAAGGCGGGCCTCAGCCAGCGGCAGATGGCCGATCTGGCCCTTCTGGTTCAGGTCCACAACCTGGGCAAGGTGGGTATTCCCGACCAGATCCTGTTCAAGCCCGGCCCCCTGACCGAGGAAGAGCGGCGCATCGTGCATCAGCACCCGGAGCAGGGGCAACGCATCGCCATGGCCACCGCCGATCTGGCAGGCATTGCCGACCTGATCCTCAAGCACCATGAACGCTGGGACGGCCAGGGCTATCCCCTGGATCTGGGAGGGGAAGACATCCCCATCGAGTGCCGGATACTGGCCATCGTCGATACCTACGAGGCAATGACCCACGACCGCCCCTACCGCCGGGCCCTGTCCCACCGGGAGGCAATAAAGGAGATCGAGGGGTGCGCCGGGAGTCAGTTCGATCCCCGCCTGGTGGCCAAATTCCTCGAGATCATCCAAAATATCTCCGGGCCATGAGCGCTGGCCGACAATCCCCACGGGGACAAGGTTTGCGCCCCAGGCTCTCCCCCGGCGGCGTCCGCAAAAATCCCCGCTGGTCCTTTGCCGAGAAAACAACCCTTCGCCGACAGGAGCGCCTCATGCGCCTCATATCACTGTTGCTGTTGCTGATCCTGGCCGGGGGCGGCGCATCATTGGCCTTCGCCGCCGGGGAGAACCCGCCCGCCGCGCTGGAGATCGCCGCCGGCCCGGCGGAGCTGCTGGCCCTGGAACGCCAGGGGCGGATCACCGTCCGCGCCCTCCACGCCTGGGGACGGCTGCCGGGGGAATACCTCCAGTTGGCGCAGCGGATGCACGCCGACGCCGGCCTCGATCTTCTCGGCGCCGATCTCGGCAGGATCCGGAAATGGATCGCCCGCCCGGAACCCTTGCCGGCGCCGGCGACAGAGGCCCTGACGGCCCTGGCGATGTATATGGAAAAGGGGGACTATCTCGACTGGGCGCCGGCATCCGCCGATGCGCCCCTGGCGCCGGGAACGGTGGCGCGCCGGGAAGGCAAGCGCTGGATCCAGCCTGAAGGTACGCTTATGGAAGCGGGTCTTGCCGGCGGGTTGACGCCGCCCGCTCCGGCCCCTGCCGCGGTGCCGGTCGCTGCCGGAGAAACGGCAGCCGGCGGCGACCGGGGCGAGGTGACGGCCCCCTCCCAGAAAAAAGCCCAACCGGCGCCGGCCGCCCCCGTTTTCATCCCCGACCCTGATTTTCCGGCGCTCCCCGTCCTCGCCATCGAGCGCCGGCGCCAGCTGGCCGCAGCCAAAATCACCGCCGCCGCGGGCGGCGTCATGGATTCCGGCGACGGCCTGAAGGTGACGGTGCCGCCCGGCGCCCTGGACCGGGACCGCCAGGTGGTCATCCACGCCGCCCGCGTCCCGCCGCCGGCCATTTCCGCCGGGGTGATCGGGGGACAAGCGGCGCCCCTGGCGGTTCTCCAATCCTGGGATGTCGATCTGGGGCCGGAAACGGGCCTGCTGCCGGCAGCGCTGGAACTGTCGGTGGACGTGACCGCCTACCCCACAAAGCGCTATCCCCTGCTGGCTCCGGCCATCTCCACCGACGGCCGCACCTGGACCCGGCTGCCCGCCGAGCGGCGGGGGAACAGCCTCGTTTTCCAAACCCGCCATTGCAGCCCGGTCACCCTGCTCGGCCTTTCCCAGGCCGCCGCCGTGGTTCTCCCCATCGCCGCCGTGACCTACCTGGTCTACGACCGGGTGGACGAGTTTCCCAGCCGCTATAACGAGCACGCTCCTTTCATCAGCCTCGACGACCAGCCCGAGGGCTTTGCAATCTACTGGAGCAAAAAGGTGCCGGGCGCCGACCCGCAGACGGGCTTCCGGGACGCGAAGGGGTATCTTCAGGCGCTGGAAAAACTGATTGAGCCCTACCGAGGCAAGGAAATAGACCTGTTCAGCAACATCCACATGGGATACAAGGTGCGTTCCCTGCAGCGGCAATACCTGATGCCCGATTCCGTGCGCAAGCTGGAAGAAGCCCTGACCGTCGCCCGTGACTATCTCAAATCCCGCAACATCACGAAACCCCTGCTGACCCTTCCCGTCTACGTCGTCCCCAGCCTCAAAGAAAACTCCGGTCACATCCACAACCCCTGGTCCGGCCGCCGTTACATGATCATCTCCGCGCAACTGGGCGAGGGCCCCATGAACACCACGGCGCTCCACGAACTCTTCCACCACTACCAGACCGGCTACGTGTGGATCGACCGCAACGGCCATCTGCCGCTGATGGAGGCCTCGGCCCTGCTCATGGAGCGGGAGGCCATGCCCCGCTACAAGAACGGGAAACCGCCCCGCCCCTACAACGAAACGGAGGGCCTCGCCCTGGCCCAGTTCGCCGCCTTCCGCCACGGCCTCGACGGCCCCGCCCAGTGGGAGGAGAAAACCGTCCGTACCTTCGGCTACGGCCTCACCTGGTTTCTGGAATACCTGCGGGACGAACATTGGGTGAAAAGGGAGAAAAAAAAGGCCGAGGATTTCCATGCCGCCCTGCTGAGCACCTGGGGCGCCAACAAACACAACGCCATCCACAAGGCCCTCGCCTGGGCGGCGGGAGGGGATAACGCGGACCTGGCCAAGGCCCTGGCGGACTTCGCCGAAAACTTCGTTCTCAAGGGACCGGTGGACAAGTGCGGCAGCCGCTCCCCCTACGGCGCCCGGTACAACGCCTGCCCGCTGAGCGATTCCCCCTACGGCGCCGGCTTCGCGCCCCAGGGGCTGCCCGACGCCACGGTGGATCTTGCCAAAAACCCGGTTCAGCAGATCGACGACGCCTTCATCCGCCCCTGGTCGATCCAGTTTCTGAAGATCGCCGGGGTGCCGAACGGTAAGGCCGTCGCCGCCGTGGAGATCCCCCGGGAGTGGTTTCCCAAAGAAGGCCCCAAGCGGAGCGTCTTTGTCCGCGAGGGCGCCAAGGAAACCGAGGTGGCCGAATTCGATGACGAAGCGCCCCAGGGCAGCCCCTCGGCCTGGGCGTCCCTGTCCCTAAACGAGGATGCCTTTCTCTATGTCGTCGACAGCGGCCAGACCGGGTCGGGCTGGGTCTACGATTACCAGCCGGCGCGCATCCTTCTTCTCGAGCCGCCGGCAAACATCGAAAGCAAAGTGGAAAACGGCAAACTCCGCCTCAAGTGGCAGGCCCCCGCCGCCGCAAAGGCGGCGCAGGAGATGGCCTATTTCGCCTACATCGATAAAAACCGGGTGGGCCCCCTGCAAGTCACCGGCGGCGATCCGGGACTGGGAGCCAAGGTTTTGCAGTCGACCCGTTTCGGGAAAATCATTCAAGCCTTCGACGGCGGTCCGAAACTGGAAGCCGCCATCGCCCCGGCAGACGTACCCTCCTGGTCCGGCGCCGAAACGCCCCCCGTGGCCATGGTTTCCGCCATCGCCATCGGCCGGGACGGCGACGGCAAGACGGTGTTCCTCGAAAGCCCCCGTTCCGACATCGTCGGCGGCGGCAACGCCGGCAACTACCGCATGGAGCTCTCCCTCGACTCCCTCGGCACCACCAACACGGTGTGCCGGGAGAAGGTCCACAGCTGGCGCTTCGATGGCTTCCGCAACCAGCCCTTTACCATCCATGTGGGAGCGGGGGGCGCCTTCACCTTCAGCGGCCAATGGGTCGATCCCAACCCCAACATCGGCAATAGCAACGGCCACTACGACGTTAAAGGACGGGGAACCTTCAGCGACAAAAAAGTGACGCTTGAGGGAACCTTCACGGTTAGCCACCATTGGACCGATGAAGGAGCGGAGGAATGCGATAAAGATACCACCGACATCAACACCTCGGGCACCTTCAAGGGCGAAGGGGAATACAAGCAGGGCATCTGGTTCGGCCACCGGGTTTCGGGAGAATGGACGTCGAGCACCAGCCGCCATTACTGTGCCCACGGCCAAAACGGAAAATGTGTGGAATGGAAGACCGACAGCGGCGACTGCAGCGGCAAGCTGAACCCGCTCATCTCTGCCATCGAGGCCTTTACCCGGCTGCCCTGAGCCGGCTTGAGCCTACGGCTTTCCGCCGCGGCCGGCGGGTCCGGTTTCCCGCTGCGCCGGGCGGTTTTCGGCGCGTTTCAGATCCGCCCAGGATTTGACACCGAAAAGGGAGCGGCTGTTTTTGACGGCGGCAACGACGGCCCGCTCCATCACCCGGGCCGCCAGCAGACCGACCACGTTCACATCGGCCTCGACAACGCCGGTCGCCATGGCGAACACCGTATCGCCGTCGACCAGGGTGTGGGCCGGGCGCAACGTCCGGGCGTAGCCGTTCTGGGCCATGGCCGCCACTTTCGCCGCCTGGGGCTTGGTCAGCACGGCATTGGTGACGACAACGCCGATGGTGGTGTTGCCGGCAAAAACATTTCCGCGCTCGGCATAGGAGGCCACCATCACCGCCTCCGTATCTGCCAGAGCCGTCAAATCTTCCGTCAGCAAACCGGCAAGCCGCTCCCCGGTCGCGGGATCGATCACATCCCCAAGACAGTTGACCGCCACCAGGGCGCCGATCCGCAAGGCGCCCACCTGCAGGGCATGACAGCCCAGACCCCCTTTCATCGCCCGCGCCATGCCGCGTATCTTGCCCACCGTGGCCCCCGTTCCGGCGCCGACATTGCCCGCGGCGCATCCCCCCCTTTCGGCGTCACGGCACGCCCGGCGGCCCATCTCCTTGTCCGGCCGGACGCGGGGATCGCCGAAAGCCAGATCGAACAGGGCCGCCCCGCAGACGATCGGCACCCTGGCCACCTGGACGTCGAAGCCGACCCCCCTTTCCTCCAGATACTCCATGACCCCCGCCGCGGCGTCGAGCCCGAAAGCGCTGCCGCCGGCGAGAAGCACGGCGTGAACCTTGTCCACCAGGTTGACCGGGTTGAGGAGATCGCTCTCCCGGGTCGCCGGCGCGCCGCCCCGGACGTCGATCCCCGCCGTCGCCCCCCGCTCGCAGAGAATCACCGTGCATCCCGTCCCCGCCTGCAGATCCTGCGCATGGCCCAGCCGAATCCCCTCGATATCGGCAATAAGGATCTCCTCGACAGATGGCATCAAACCCCCTTCTTCCCGCCCCGCGCAAAAACAAAAATCACGCACTCCAAAACAAATCACGTCCGGTGACCGGTGAATGGTGGTTGGTGACTGGTGATTGGTGATTGGTGATTGGTGATTGGTTTTTATCTTTTGTTTTCGACCAAGTCACCATTTACCAGTCCCTGCCTTCGCAAATTACACAAAACAGGCAATGCCCGCAGGGTGTAATAAATTTTTTAGCCATACCTTCTATTACACATTTCAGGCTATGCCTGAAATGTGTAATAGAGCAGTTTCTGGATCGTGGCTCGCGGCGAAACCCAATCCCCCTCGATCCCCCTTTCATAAAGGGGGAGGTTGAACCCAGGGCAGACCCAGAGGCCGTCCGTAAAACCAGTGGCAGGTAGCCCGTGATGAGTGACTGTTTTTTATTTTTTGATTTTAACCCGTTACCAGTCACTGGTCACTTGTCACTGCCTTTTCCGTCACCGGTCACCTGCCAAAAGCACCGCCACGATCCGCTCCGCCGCCTTTCCGTCCCACTTCTCCGGCACCTTCCCCTTGACGCCGCCGCCGTTGAGGACGGCGCGGGCCGCTTTGAGGATCTCCTCCTTGCGGTTGCCGACCAGGACATTGGTTCCCTCCTCGCAGGTGATGGGGCGCTCGGTGTTGAAGCGCAGGGTGATGCAGGGGACACCGAGAACAGTGGTCTCCTCCTGCAGCCCGCCGCTGTCGGTGAGGACCATGGCGGCATTCATGTTGAGGTGGAGGAATTCCAGATAGCCCAGAGGCTCGGTGAGCCAGATCCCCTGCGGCCGCTCGCCGGCGCTGAAAAAATGCTCCAGGCCGAATTCGCGGACCCGGTTGCGGGTGCGGGGGTGGATGGGAAAGACGATGGGCATTGTTTCGGCGATCTCCGCCAGAGCCTCCAGAATCCCGAGCAGACTTTGCCGGTCATCCACATTGGAGGGGCGATGCAGGGTGAGCGTGGCGTAACCGCCGGGCGCCAGACCGAGGCGCTGCCGCAGGCCGAGTTGCGCCGCCATGGCCCGGTGCTTGAGCAATGTATCGATCATCACGTTGCCGACGAAGAAGATGCGCTCCGCCGCCACCCCTTCCCTTGCGAGGTTGGCGTCGGCCAGGCGGTCGGTGGTGAAGAGGTAGTCGCAGAGCACGTCGGTGCACAGGCGGTTGATCTCCTCCGGCATGGTCATGTCCCGCGAGCGCAGCCCCGCTTCGACATGGGCGACGGCGACGCTCAGTTTCTTGGCGGTGATGGCGCAGGCCATGGTCGAGTTGACATCGCCGACGACGATGACCAGGTCCGGGTTCTCCCGCAGGCAGACCTCCTCGAAGGCGACCATGATCCGGGCCGTCTGCTCGGCGTGGGAGCCGCTGCCGACACCGAGATCGATGTCCGGCCGGGGCATGCCGAGATCCTCGAAAAAAGCCCGGCTCATCTTCCGGTCATAATGCTGTCCGGTGTGGACCAGCAGATGATCGATTCTATCCGGATGACGGTTCATCGCCTCGATGATCGGCGCCATCTTCATGAAATTGGGGCGCGCCCCGACAATGTTCAAAATCTTCATTTAAAACCTCACCATTTCCACTGATCAGATGCTGCCCCCGCCGTTGATATAAGGGGATCAGGATAATTACTTTTTTAGGAAAACCTTATATTACACATTTCAGGCAATGCCTGAAATGTGTAATTCACTTCCGGGCCAGAAGGTTATATACCGTTTTCCGGGAGATGCCCAGCATTTCGGCGATTTCCAATTTGCTGTAACCCCGGGCCAGAAGCTGGCTCACCAGATAGCGGCGGGCCCTGATTGTTGCCGCTGAGCGGGGCATCCAAAACCGCGCCTCAAGGATCTTCTCCTCCAAAAGGGCCTGGTCGAGAAGACCGCTTCC
>Ga0123328_1000396_pt1 | contig 46168 bp, 39 predicted proteins | sample BioC12SIPDNA_2_FD_89702 | JGI IMG/M metagenome (GOLD analysis project Ga0123328, IMG submission 89702) | Anaerobic biogas reactor microbial communites from Washington, USA - Biogas_R1_A C12 SIP DNA | ecosystem: Engineered > Bioreactor > Anaerobic > Unclassified | place: Washington, USA...
CGGCAAGAAGAACGGCAGCGGAAAGAGATTGGTGAGCCACTTGGCCTTCGCATCGAGTCGCACACCATAGCCGACCACCAGCGGAGTGAACATCAACTCGACGATCTGATGCCGGCTCAACTCGACAACCGGCCCAGCCGTCGAGCCGGACGCGATGTTCAGTTCACGCCCGTCGGCTTCAAGCGCAACTTCCTGACGCGGGATGGCGCCGATGGAACCCGCCGCCAAGCGGACCGAACCCTTCAGCCCGAACTCGGCCACACGCTGGTCCAGATGCGGTTTGTACGTCTCCAGCAGACGGGCAAGGTCCACCACCGCCAGGCTCCCGGAATAGGACATGCTGTAGCCGCACATGAGTTGCTTGAATACAGGGCAGTAACAATCCGGATACCAAGGCAGATCGACCGCCACGTCCCGCAGGTCATGGTTCTCCATCCAGTGAACGACAAGGCCGCCCACCGCTTCGGGCTCGCCGGCCCACGCAGTCAAAAGAGCCGAACCGGGAGTCTCTTTCATGACGATATGCCCGCCCTCATCGGGCCCGCCGGCGACGTAGACGGTCTGGTGCAGCCGCTGGTACTTGAGTCGCAGCGTCTCGCGACCGGCGACGGCCAGCTTGGGATTCCTGGCCGCCTGCCGCCAGAGCAGATCCCAGTCCTCATCGCTTTCGAGATCGGCGGTGCGAACGTTGGAAGCCTTGCCCTGGAGATTTTGGTAGCCCGGAGCGCGGCTGCCCAAGCCGAAGTGGAAACCGCACGCGGTCACCTCATAGCCCCACGTCATGTACCGCCGACGGTCACCGCCCAGCCAACTTAACGCGGTCCCGTCCGCGACCATGTCGGCCGTCGCCCGGTCCATCAGTGTGGCCATCAGTCCACGCCCGCGAAGGTCCGGTAACGCGCTGACGCCGCCGATACCCCTGACAACCACCGGCTGATCGCAGATCGAAACGGAAATCGGAAAAACGCCCACGCATCCGGCGATCCGGCCGCCAAGCCGAACCACATAGTTGTGCGACATGTCCCGATCGGTCGGGCGATAGAGGTCCGGGTACAACTCCTCGAAACGGGCGTGGTCCGGCGTCTTGCTCTGAAAACAGACCAGCAACATGTCCATCAACTCGTCGAAGTCGCTCTTGGCGGCTCGTTCAACCGTCAGCGTCTCAGCCATCAGCCGTCTCCTTGCATCGAGGGTCTGGCGGGTCATTCTACTGCCGCCCGCTCGCGACCGGAAATATAAATCCATGCACGCAACGGATCGGCCGAGTATAATAAGCGTAAGGCGGAAACGACAAGCGCACGGATGAACGGACCAATCGAAACCGGAGACCAGATGGTCGATTCGCCATCCTCCATCGAGCAGGCGTTCCAAGCCATCGACAGCCAGGGGCGGCGCGTGCGGCCCGGCTGCGTGCTGATCGACCCCGACCGGATCGACCGGCGCATCAATGACCTCGCCGCCCAGATCGCCGAGACCTACACCGGGCAGGGACAGGACGAACTGGTGATCGTCGCCATCATGACCGGCGCCATGGTGTTCCTGGCCGACCTGGTCCGGGCCATCCGTCGGCCCATCCGCATGGGCATCATGATCGTCACCAACTATCCGGGCGTAGCGACCAAAGCGGTCGGCCCGCAACTCGATTACGACCTGCGGATCGACATCACGGACAAGCACGTCCTGGTGATCGACGACATCCTCGACACCGGCGGGACGCTGGCTAAGGTGATCGAGCGACTCCGTTCGCGGTCGCCGCGGTCGGTCCGGACGTGCGTCCTGCTGGAAAAGGACATTCCGGACCCGCGGGCGATCGAGGCCGATTTCGTCGGATTTCGTGTGCCCAACGAGTTCGTGATCGGCTACGGCTTGGACTACGACGGGCTCTTCCGCAACTATCCGGGCATCGCCGTGCTGGAAAGCGCAGAGCATGAAGGCTGACCACGTCAATCACAGCAACGACACGCCGGCGATGGAACCGGCGGCCAGCGCTCAGGGAGCGGCCCAGGCTCCGCCCGTCGCGACCCTGGTCGGCGTGGTGCCCGAACGGCTGCTCGATGAGGGCGAGATCGTGATCCTCGCCGTCAAACCGTCGCTGTGGTTCATCCTGTTCTCATCGGTCAAGATGGTGCTGCTCGTGCTGGGCGGGTTGCTGTTGCTGTCTCTCGTCGAACCCTACACGGGCATCAGGCTGGCCCGCCGTCCGGTCTGCCAGGTCGCCGCGGCCCTGATCGTCATCCAGGTGACCGTCGCCTTCCTGCAATGGCTCAGCCGCCTCTACGTCCTGACCAACCGGCGCGTCATGCGGATCAAGGGCGTCTTCAACGTCGACGTCTTCGAATGCGGACTGACCCGCATTCAGAACACCTTCATGACCCTGGCCATCCACGAACGGTTTTTCGGCCTTGGCACCATCCAGTTCGCCACCGCCGGCACCGGCACCATCGAAGCCGCGTGGATCAACATCAACTCGCCTCTTGAGGTCCACGAAATGGTCCGACGGGCCATCAATCAGGCCAAACGCGGTCCCGGCAACGGCCTGTAAGAAGACTTCGAACCGCCGCCACGCGAGATCCACCCGTCCCGCATACAAAAAAAGCGCCGCCGGTTGTGCCGGCGGCGCCCCATGTGGAGACCCAATCCACTTGATGCAAATCTGTTCACTCCTCAGCCCGCGCGATCGCGATCACGGAACCAGCCGGTTGCGTCGTCGCGGCTGAGGCGGTATGCCCGACGTTCAGCAGCTTCGGACCGATGTAGTGCCGCACGAACCGGAAACTCGTCCCGTCCGTGTGGCCGCCGGCATAGTCCAACCGCTCGAACGCCGGGCACCACGGAATGTTGTTGATCTTCTCGCTGTAGAGGGCCTGGGCCTCGGACGAAGCCCCGCCCGGCGCCCGCATCCCCACCAATCCCGCCGGCTCCACGAGGTACTGACCGTCGATCGTCCCGGTCACCGGAATAAACCCGGTCAGCACCGCGTCGCGAGGCGAGTAGATCACGTGCACCTTGTCCCTCACGTGCGTGAGGGCCTTGCTCATGTCGTAGCCGCTCGAGAGGCTGCTGCCCAGCAGCACCATCGTATCGATCTGCATCGCGTCGGGCAGGCTCTCGACGGCCCAGGTCGCCACGCCGGTTCCCGCCGAAAGCCCGATCACGTAGACCGGCGCGTCGGGATACCGCTGCTTGTACTCCACAATCTTGCGGGTCAGGTCCTTGGCCCGAAGCCGGGCGTTGACCCGGATGAGCTGGTCGCCCAGCGGACCCGTGAATGTCGTCCAGATGATGTTCTCGACGTCGCCGCCGAACCCGGCCTGCCGAAGCCCCTGCACGACCGTCTCGTGTCCGAACCCCAGATTGCCCGCGCCGTCGAGGTAGTACGCCTTGCCGAACTGCTCGAACTGCCTGGTCCGGCTCGCCGACTGGCACCCTGCCCCAACCACCATGACCAACACTGCTACCGCCAAGGCCTTCTTCATCGCTCGATCCCCTGGACATTGGAATGTGATGATTATAGTCCCGGTCTGGGTAAATGAAACCCAAATCCTCCGATGCTCCGGGCTCGGCCGCCAAAATGCCTCCCGCGGCCCTCATCGCAATCCTCCCGGTCGTCGCGCAGCCGGCAGCACAGGTGCCTCCCGTTGCCGGTTATAGGACCGTGGTCCCCTCCTTCGCAACCAACCGAAAGCCTCCCGACGGGCCTGAAACCCGCCGTCCGACTAAGTATACGTTATAAATGTCCGGGCTGTCGAACCGACTCGATTCGGAGGGGGCGGAGAAGGATACAGACAGGCTCACGAAACCTCCCTGCACCGATTCGACGGCGACTATCGCGCCCGCAGCGCGCCGATGCCCAGCCAAAGCCCAGCCAGCAGGACCGCCATCACCATCGTGCACGGGGCGGCGGGAGTGATCGGATCTTCAGAGGCGTTCGGATCGGTCGGCGGATCCTCGCCGCCCGACGATGGCGGCTCGGGACCTTGAAGGGTAGCCGTCAACGTGGTGGCAAACTCCTCACCGAACTTGACTGAAATGGTGAAATCGTTGGGGTAAACCGTGTAGTTCTCGCGCTCGGCGTGAAGCGTGTAGACGCCCGCTCCCAGATCGGTGAAGAGAAACTCGCCGCGGCCGTCGGTGAGCAACTGAAGCGAACCCGGCTCAAGCCGGATCGTCACGTCCTCGACGCCCTGGCCCGCGCCGTCGGTCACCACGCCGCTGATCCGACCGAGGTTCACGCTGCCGTAGACAAAATCCAGCTTGCGGTTCGCCGCCTCCACCAGGATCACCGTCTGACGGTCCGGCAGATCGCTGCGGTACGCGTGCACCGTCAAAACGCCGTGGTCCTGGTCGATCGGAACCGCGTAGCCGCCGGACGACGAGGTGACGGCGTAGTAGTCGCCGGTCTCCGGCTGAATCTCGACTCCCGCCAGGCCCTCCCCTTCGCTGTACATGCCGTTGCCGTCCTCGTCGCGATAGGCCACGCCCGTCACGAAGACAATCGTCGGATCGCCCAGGCCGAACTCCTGCGTCACCACCCACGGCCCGACGCTCGTACGCGGATCGTTCTCCGAGAACACCGACAGGCCCACCTCGCGAAAGTTCGTGTACTCCCCGAGGTTCAGCAAATTCTTGCGATGGCCCAGGTCGGGCACGCCCCAGTCGATCAGGAACGCCGCCTGTGTGTGGATCATGTTGTGGGCGTAGGCGAAGACATTCTCACCGGCCCGCGAATAGTCGTAGTCGACCGCGTCAAGCCGCTCGCCCAGCGTCGTGCCGTCGTGGTCCACGTGGCCCTGGTAGTCGTAGGTCGCCATATCCCGCGAGTGGGCCAGGGCGGCCTGGGCGAGTTGCCCGTTGAAGGCCAGCGGCGGCTGGGCCGCGTAGCCGGAAAAATCAGCAATCACCTCCTGCCTGTCGACGTTGAAGTTCTCCAGGGAGTTCTGGATGTATTCATCGTTGGAGTTCAGGAAGATCAGCGCATCGGCCTGAGGATTGGCCCGACCGCGATTCACCAACTCCAGAAGATACTGCTCCATGTCCGACGGATCGCCGTGATCGTAGACCGTCGTCGCCTTCAGCGGGGCATCCAAACGCATCGAAGGCGCCGGGTGGTCCCGGGAAATCGTCACCGCCGCCGGGGCGGCCGCGGTCAGGAGGGGCAAGACGATCAACAGCGATGGAACTCTGCGAAAACTGCGGTGCATTCGTCGATGACATCCTTTGGTTGATTATACGTTCGCCGGGCGACTCCGGATCGCGATTTCGCTCCGCCTAACCGTCCGCTAACAACTTCTGCTTACAATACTCCATCGATACACCCCGGATCAGCAGCGTCTTGCGAGGATTGTTCTGCCCGGAGATGACCTGGACCTCATTCTTGCCCAGCCCCAGCCGGTCGGCGAGGAACCGGGTCAGGGCCTGATTGGCTTTCCCTTTTTCGGGAGGTGCGCTGACCGCCACCTTCAGATCGTCGCCCAGCCGCCCGACGATCTTCGTCCGGGTCGATCCGGGAACGACCTTCACCCTCACCTCGACGCCGTCAGGAACTTCTTTGAACATGCGGAATGCGGCGGCCTCACCAATGCGGCTCATCTGACAACGCATCCATTCTAACCGCCCGCCCATTAACCGGCAAGCGGGCACAGCCGTCGAGGAGCGGCGACAAAAGCCTTCCGCCCGGTGTGGATGGGGAGATAAAATAGGACAAGAAGACAACGCCGTTGTGAAGGAGCACATGAATGGCACGACCAAAGCCGAGGCGAGGACTGATGGTGTTGGCGGTACTGCTGCTGGGACTCGCGGCGTCGCTGGTTCAGACCGGCTGTGCGAGAGTCCGCATCGAGCGGCAGGGCGAGGTCCGCATCAACTCCGAGGATGCACAGGACGACACTCGCGACGAATAGACGCCGATCGGTCCGCCGGGCCTCAACGGCCGAGTTGGCGGCTCTTTTGGGCGGCGGCCTTGACCGCCTCGACAAAAGCTCGTTTGACGCCGTCGGCTTCGAGCACCTCGAACGCCGCCTCGGTCGTGCCGCCCGGTGACGTGACTCGCCGGCGCAGTTCCTCCGGTTCGGCCTGGGTCTGGAGTACCATGCGCCCGGCGCCGAGGCACGTCTGCGCCGCCAACCGCACGGCTTCGCTGCGCGGCAGGCCCATGTCCACTCCCGCCTGGACCATCGCCTCGATCACGTAGAAGAAGTACGCCGGACCCGACCCGCTGACGGCGGTGATCGCGTCGATCCGACTCTCCGGCACGATCACGGTCAGACCGGAGGCGGCGAAGATGCGGCTGACCTGGGCCACGTGCTCGTCAGTGGCGGTCGCGCCCTTGACGATGGCGGTCATTCCGCAGCCGACGAACAGCGGCGTGTTCGGCATCACGCGGACAATCGGCGCCGACTTGCCCACGCCCGTCTGAATAAACGACGTGGAAAATCCCGCCGCGATCGAAACGATCAATTGATCGGACGAGACGCTCGAACGAATCTCGTCGAGCACCTCAGCGAACTGCTGGGGCTTGACCGCCAGGATCACCATGTCGCTCCCTGCGGTCACCGAGGCGTTGTCCTGGGCCAGCGACACCTTCAACTCGTCGCGGAAAACGCGCCGGCGCTTCTCCGACACGTCGTACGCCACGATCTGGTCGGCTTTGTGAACGCCCGCCTGGACCACCGCGCGGCAGATCGCCTCAGCCATGTTGCCCGCACCGACAAACCCGAGCCTAAACCTGCGCATCTCCGGCGGCCCTCACCGATTCCTGGGGTTGTTCCTGGATGTCCGCAACGGGCGGCTCCGCCGGTGCCTCGGCCGACGGCGACGCTGAGGCCTTCGGCTCGGACTTCGGCGGCTGCTTCTTGGCCTCGCCCGACTTCTTCGGAGGCGGAGCGGCCTTGGCCGGCACCAGAATCAAAACCATCCGCCGCCCTTCCAGACGGCTCTCCCGCTCCACCTTGCCCACGTCCTGAAGGCTCTCGGCGATCTCGCGAAAGATCTCGTGCCCGATGTTCTCGTGAAGCCGCTCCCGGCCTCGGAAGAGCATGGTGAACTGCACCTTGTGCCCTTCATCCAGGAACTGCCGGGCCCGATTGGTCTTGATCTCCTGATCGTGCCGGTCGGTCTTCGGCCGAATCCGAAGCTCCTTCAACTCGATCACGTGCTGTTTCTTTCGCGCCTCGTGCTCTTTCTTCTGCTGCTGATAACGGTACTTGTCGAAATCCAGGATTCGACAGACCGGGGGATTCTCCTTCGGCGCCACCTCCACCAGGTCCAGCCCGTCCTGCCGGGCGATCCGCAACGCCTCCTGGGTCGCAAGCACCCCCAATTGCTGCCCTTCAGCACCGATGACCCGAACGTTCGGGATTCGGATTTCCTCATTCACTCGCATCTTCTGGATAATGGTCAAATCCTCCGATTACACAATGGCCCGCCGACGCGGCAGACCGGTTGAACGTTCCCCACAACACCGAATTGAACCCGATGACCTGCGGTCATAATGCTTTCGTCTTGATCTCGTCGGTTACCGCGGCAACGAAGCCCTCCAGATCCTGCTGACCCACGTCGCCCGCCTTGCGCGACCGGACCGAGACCTGACCCGCCTCCTGCTCCCGCGCGCCCACGATCAGCATGTACGGCGCCTTCTGCATCGTCGCCCGCCGGATCTTGGCCCCGATCTTGTCGTCGGAGTCGTCCAGTTCGACCCGCACCGACGCATCGAACAGCCGCTGGTACACCTGCCGGCCGTACGCGTTGAACTTCTCGCTGACCGGCATCACCACCACCTGCACCGGTGCCAGCCAGATCGGAAACGCCCCGGCGTAGTGCTCGACCAGCCCGCCCACGAACCGTTCCATCGAGCCCAGCAGGGCCCGGTGGATCATCACCGGCACGTGCTCGCGGTTGTCGGCCCCGATGTACGTGCAGCCGAACCGACGCGGCAGGTTCAAATCCACCTGCACCGTCGGACCCTGCCATTCGCGACCGAGGCTGTCCACCAGCAGCATCTGTATCTTGGGTCCGTAAAATACTCCCCCGCCTTCCTCGACTCCATATGGTATTCTACGCTTATCGAGCACCGCCCGCAAAGCCGCCGTCGATTTTTCCCACTCCTCATCTGTCCCGATGCTCTTCTCCGGCCGCGTGGCCAGCTCGACCTTGTACTGGTAGCCGAAGGTCCGCATCATAAAATCTACAAATTCGTAGATCTTCTCGATCTCGTCGGTGAGCTGCTCCAGCGAGCAGAACACGTGGGCGTCGTCCTGGGTAAACCCGCGCACCCGAAGCATCCCGTGCAGCGTCCCGCTGGGCTCGTAGCGGTAGACCGTCCCCAGCTCGCAGTACCGCAGCGGCAGATCGCGGTAGCTTCGGGTCTGACTCTTGAATATCTCCAGGTGGCCCGGGCAATTCATCGGCTTGACCCGGAAGTTCTGCCCCTCGATGTCCATCGGTGAGTACATCATCTCGCCGTAGGCCTCCAGGTGCCCGGAGGTCTGGTAAATCCGCTCGTGGGCGATATGCGGGGTGTAAAGGATCTTATAGCCGTGCTTGATGTGCTCGTCGATCCAGAACCGCTCGATCGTCTGGCGAATGATCGCTCCATTCGGGTGCCAGAGGATCAGACCCGGCCCAACAAGATCGCTTATCGAATACAAATCAAGCTGCTTGCCAAGCACCCGATGGTCACGACGTTCAGCCTCCGCGATCCGCTCCAGATGCTTGTCCAGGTTCTCCTGCTCAAAATAGGCAACACCGTAAATCCTTGTCAGCATCTTATTTGCGGCATCACCCCGCCAGTAGGCCCCCGCCACGCTCAGCAGCTTGAAGACCTTGAGCATCGCGCTATGCGGTACGTGCGGACCGCGACACAGGTCGAGGAACTGGCCGTGCCGGTACAGGCTGACCTCACGAACCCCCTCGTTGCGGACCAGGTCATCGATCAACTCGACCTTATAGCCCTGTCCGATCTTCTCGAACTCAGCCTTGGCCTGATCGACCGGCACCTCGTGCCGCACGAAAGCCTCCCGCTTCTGGGCCAGCTTGTGCATCCGCTTTTCGATCTTGGCCAAGTCTTCCGTCCCGACCGGCTCGGGCAGATCGAAGTCGTAGTAAAAGCCGTACTTGAAATCCTCAATTAAGGCTGGACCAATCGTGTATTGGACCTTTTCGCCATAGAGATCGCGAACTGCCTGGGCCAGAAGGTGGGCCGTGCTGTGGCGCAGGATTTCCAGGGCCACCGGATCGCTGTCCGTGCCGAAGACCGGGCGGACCTCGCCGTCCCCGGGCGTCGGAGCGTTCAGGTCAACCACCCGGCCGTCGGTCTTCAGGCCGATCACCCGATCCGCAAGATCAGGACACTCTTCCTTCACGATTTCCACAATCTGGTCGGGCCCTTGGGCTTCGCGGACCCGCCCGTCGTCGAAACGCAGCTTTACCACTATTGGAACCTATCAAAAATGCTGTTGTCTGAACCTGTTTACGATATTATAACCTCATTGCGCGAGAAGACTCAAGCGCGGATTGCCGTAAAACTAAGGTTACTATACAGTTATTGAGGAAAGTGTCAATGTACAGGTACCTGGCGGCCCTGACCTTCGCGGTCGTGTTCAACGCCTCAGCCAACCTGCTGCTGAAGTTCGCCGCCCGCGACCTGCTGAGCGAAGGCCGTTTCTTTGATCGCGGAGCGCTTGCGGCGATCAAAACGGCTCTGTCCTCGCCAACGCTGCTGCTGGGTCTGATCCTCTTCGCCCTCAACGTGCCGCTCTACTTCTACGCCCTCGGACGGTTCAAGGTGTCGCTGGCCTATCCGATCATGATCGGCGGCGGTTTCGCTATCATTGTATCGGTTGCCTCCTTTTCGCGGCTGAACGAAAGGTTATCGCCCTGGCAGTGGCTGGGGGTGGGGCTGATCGTGCTCGGAGTGATCGTGGTGGCCCGGACGCTCGACTAGCGGCGAGGAGTTCTTGGCCGGTTGCGGACGCGAGGGTACAATGCGGCGCGGGCGAGCGCCTCGTCGCCGATCCATACTGACAAAGGAGTTGATTCGATGAAATACCGTCTGCTGGGAAATCTGCTGCTGGGCGTCTCGTCGATGCTGGGTCTGGCCGGCTGCACCGGCCTGGGCGGGGCGACCTCCGAGTTTCAGTCCGAGATGATCACGTTTCTGACCTCCGTCCTGGGCTCGACGGTAGTCTCGTTCCTGATCAGCGCGATCGCGCCCGCCCAGGGCCAGTAGGCGCGGTCCGGCGGACGCGCCCGCGCCGAAGCATCGTTGCGTCTCCAACAAAAACCGGCCCCGAAGCGGTTGACGCTTCGGGGCCTTGTCGTTGAGATCCTGATTTTTCGCAGCCGACCGGACGAGGCGAGGGCTATTCGTGCTCTTCGAGCATCTCTTCCTCTTCGCCCGGGTTGCTGAGCTTGGCGCCGTCCACGAAACCCATCAGCTTCCTGGCGCGCACCGGGTGCTGAAGCTTCTTAAGCGCCTTGGCTTCCACCTGCCGGACCCGCTCGCGGGTCACCTTGAAGATCTTGCCGACCTCTTCGAGGGTGTAGGTGTACCCGTCGCCGATTCCGTACCGCAGCTTGATGATTTCCCGCTCGCGATAGGTCAGCGACTTGAGCACGGCTTCGATCTTGTCCTTGAGCATCTCCTGGGTCGCCGATTCGACCGGGCTCTCGGCCGTCTCGTCCTCGATGAAATCGCCGAAATAGCTGTCTTCGCTGTCGCCGACGGGCCGATCCAGACTGATCGGGTGACGTGAAATTTTCATCACCCGACGGGCTTCGACCACGGGCATCTTCGCTTCCTTGGCGATTTCGTCGATCGTGGGCTCCCGGCCGAGCTCCTGCAGAAGCTGCTTCGAGACGTTCCGCAGCTTCGACATGGTCTCGATCATGTGCACCGGGATCCGGATCGTCCGGGCGTGATCGGCGATGGCCCGCGTGATCGCCTGGCGGATCCACCACGTCGCGTACGTGCTGAACTTGTATCCGCGGCGATACTCGTACTTGTCCACCGCCCGCATCAGGCCCGTGTTGCCCTCCTGGATGATGTCCAGGAAGGACAGGCCGCGATTGCGGTACTTCTTGGCAATCGAGACGACCAACCGCAGGTTTCCACCCGACAGCAACTGCTTGGCCGTTTCGTACTCGTGGTAGACGCGGTCGAGCTGGCTGACCTTGCGGGTCAGGTCTTCCGGAGTCTCCAGCACCAGCCGCATCATCCCCTCGAGCTCCTCCTTCATCACCTCGATGTCTTCCGGCAACAGGTCCTTGTCGTCCTTCGCGTCGTCGATGCGCTTCTGCAGATCGACCATCTTCAGGGCGAGATTCTCAAGCCGGCGCATCAGCGGAACCACCTTGCTGGTCCGCAGGCCCAGTTCCTCGATCAGCGTGACCGCCTTGCGGCGGCCCGCCGCGATCCGCTTGCGGAGCCGGTCCCGCTGAACCGCGGAAATCCGCGGAACGTTCAGCTTGTCCCAGTCCTCCAGGTTCCGCCCGAGAATGGACCGGACCGTCTTGAGATTCTCCGGCAGACGCTTGTTGACCGACTCCTTGTCCAGCGTCTCGGCGCTCGAGGTCTTCATCGTCCGGTCGAACGGCAGATCCCCGCTCTCCACCTGCTGGAGGATGCGGGTCGCCTGGTCCAGACAGTAGTCGCTCTCGAGCACCTTGCGGCGGAACGCCATCCGCGTCAGCTCGATCTTCTTGGCGAGGCGGATTTCCTCCTCGCGGCTCAGCAGCGGGATCTCCCCCATCTGGGTCAGATACATGCGAACCGGATCGTCGATCCGACGGTTCGAGGCCTCGGCCAATTCCTCGTCGAGGTTGAAGTCTTCGTCGAGACCCTCTTCCATCTCCGCTTCGGCCGGCGCGGCGCCGGCCTGTTCGCCGCGAAGACGGCGCTGGGCCTCGTCGTCGTCGACGAGGTCGATTCCCGTCTCGTCCAGTTGCATCAGGATCGCATCCAACTGCTCCGGGCTGGCGTCGATGAGCGTCTCGCTGATCGCCTCGTACGTCAGGTAGCCGGCCTGCCGGCCCTTGGTCAACATCGACTCAATGACCGGATCCTGCTGCTCCAAACGGCTGTTCTCGGTTTTCGCCATGGCGTCTCTCCTCATAACCGGTTTTGTCTCTCTGACGGGCGGACTCGATCCGCACGCTCTCCGCCGCGGTCCGACCCTACGTCGGCCGCATTGTCCGGGCGGTCCGGCACTCCTCCGTCGCCGAACAACCCTTCGCACACGTTCTCGTCCTGTCCGTCATTGGGACCTCTTTGCAGTCCTCTGACCACTCTATATCACCTGCTCGGCCCGCTTCAAAAGCAGACCGTTACTCCCGGATTCCCTAGTCCACCATCGGCCCGGCCGTGCGCCGGAACGGAACCGACATGTTCTTCTGCAGGACCGCCAGACGCCGGTCCATCTCTTCCTCGCTCAGCTCGTTCTCCAGCCCCGCCGCAAGCTGCGAGGCCTGCTGATCCCGCCGCCACTCCTCGATGCACCGCAGCGACTCTTCCACCGTCGCCGCGAAGTTTCCCCGATCCATGCCCAACCGGTGCAACTCGGTGATCACGTTCGAGAGGGCCACGTCCTCGACCGTCGCAATCAGCTCGGCCAGCGAGAACTCGCCCCACTCCTCCCACGCCCGCCACAGGTGGCGGTAGACCTCCCGCAGCATCGGCGGCTCGACCGCGTCCGGGTCGACCAGCTCGCGAACCTCGCCGACGTATCCCGGCTCGCAGACCAGCACCTCAGCCAGTTCCTTGAGGGCCGCCTCCGCCGAGTTCTGCGGAACCGGCAGTCCGACCTGCACCGGCTCCTGCCGTTCCTGCCGCGAGTGGCCCGACTGCCGGCGGAAGCCCTGAAGCCCCTTGGCCAACTCGGCCACCGGGACCGACAGCATGCCCGCCAGACGGCTGAGCACCATGCTCCGCTGGATCGCGTCGACCTTGCCCGCCGGATCGCAGACCGCGATCGTCCGCAGCAGTTCCTCGATGGCGGTCCGGCGCTCGCGCGATGTGGCCGATACGTCGTACCGCCGCCGCAACTGCTGCCACTTGTAGTCCAGGGCGTCAGCCGCTGCGGCCACCGCGTGCGAAAACGCCTCGGGCCCGTCGCCGAGCACCAGGTCGCAGGGATCCTTGCCTTCGGGAAGCTGGGCCACCTTCACGTCGATGCCCATGGTCAGGAACAACGCCAGAGCCCGGTCGGCCGCCTTCTCGCCCGCCCGATCGCCGTCGAAAATCAGCACGATCTGATCGGCGTAGCGCCGGAGCACCATCACGTGCTCTTCGGTCAGCGCCGTGCCCAGCGTGGCCACCACGTTGCGGATACCGCCCTGGTGGCAGGCCATCACGTCGGTGTAGCCCTCGACCACCACGACCTGCTTGGACTCCTGGATCACCGAACGGCCCTGAAGGATCCCGAACGCGCTGCGGCTCTTGTGAAAAACCGGCGTTTCCGGGGTGTTCAGGTACTTCGGCTCGTCGTCGCCCATGGTCCGTCCGCCGAAGGCGATCACGTTGCCTGTGGCGTCGTGGATGGGAAACAGAACGCGGTTCCGGAAAAGATCGGAGAAACTATTGCCTCTTGTCAACGCCAGGCCCGCCGCGCCAAGCACCGCGGGGGCGACACCCGCCCGACCCGCCGCTTCCAACAGCGACCGGCCGTCCGGCGGAGCGAAACCCAGAGCAAACTGCTCGCAGATTTCCCGCCCCAACTTGCGGCCAGCCAGGTAGTTACGCGCCGGCTCCCCCGTGGGAGTCTTCCACAGAATGCGGCTGTACACCTCGGCCGCCCACGCGTTGGCCTTGTAGATTTCGGTTTTCGAAGGGCCCTGTCCGGTCTTGACCGTGCCCTTGAGCGACTCCAACTGGATATTCGCCCGACGGGCCAGCAGTTCCAGGGCTTCCTTGAACTCGATGTTAAAGATCTGCTGAACGAACTTGATCGCGTCCCCCCCCGCCCCACAGCCGAAGCACTTGAAAATCTGCCGCTCCGGATTGACATTGAAACTGGGGGTTTTTTCCTTATGAAAGGGACAAAGTCCGATAAAGTTGCGACCTCGGGGCTTCAGGGCCACGTGCTCGCCGACCACATCGACGATGTCGTTGGCATGAACGACACTTTGTACAAGATGAAAAAATCCCTGTCCGCTCAACGATGGCTCCATCAGCCGTACTGAGCTAGAGTGTTGCAAGCTCTTGCTGGTAAAGGATTTCAGTGCACCGCGCTTCGGTGTGGCGCCCGTGAAGCCCTATAAGTATACATCCAAAAAAATGGGCGGGCAAATGCCCGGCCGCCGATTCCGGGAGATTCCGCTCCGAATGACGCGGAACTGGCACCTTCTTTAGTTGCTGATTGTGGGTTTTCAATGCTGGAACCGTAGCGAAAACAACGGCCTGGTCGTTCTGCAGATCTATTTGCCGATCAACAACTTACGCTCCTGCGGCGATGCGTGCCCCGAAGTGTTACCGGCTCCTGTTTAATGGTACCATATAATTCTATTCCTTCCGGTCAACCGCCGCGGTAAAAGTTCGCGCGGATTCGTTGCGTTTTTTTACTCGCCGTCTCATGAGGCTCTCGGGATCGTTCAACCGGTCGGCTCCTGGCGGTGATGGCTCGGGCGGCTTACCGTTTTGTCGTACGCACTGCCGGCGACGGCTGGGCCGCCCGCCGGGCGATCCGAAACGCGGGGTGGCAAATCGCGCCGGACCGCTATATTCTATGCATCCGGCGACCAGATGAGGGTGTTTCGATGCCGGGCGCATCGGGAAAAAAGCAGGTTCAGGACCGGGCGATTTGTCTGGCCCGGCGGGATTTCTCCGAAAGCTCGCTGGTGCTGGTGCTCCTGTGCCGGGTTTACGGTAAGGTCTCGGTGCTGGCCAAGGGCGCCCGGCGGCCCAAGAGTCCGCTGGCCATCGACCTGCTGGACTCCGGCCAGGCCACGCTGATCATCCACCCGGAAGGCATGGGCCTGCTCACCACGTTCGCCGCCGATCGTCCCCTTCCACAACTCCGCGCCGACCTGGACAAGCTGAACGTCAGCCTCTACATCGCTGAGATCATCAATCTGGCCACCAAGGAGCTGGCCCCCGCTGAGGAACTCTTCGATCTGCTCACCCGCTCGCTGGAGGAAGTGGCCCGAACCGAATCGCGGCGGGAACTCGGCACGCTGCTGGTCCGATCCGCCACCAAGGTCCTCTCCTGGGCTGGGTACGAGCCGCAGCTCCAGCGCTGCGTCAACTGCTCGCGGGTGATGGGCCCGACCGACCGGCTGTTCTTCACCCCGTCCGGGGGCGGACTGCTCTGCCGCGACTGCGAGCCGGCGGTGGTGGACAAGATCGGCATCGAGAACCGCGCCTGGTACTACCTGATCGGCAAGGTCCACGACCCGATCTCGGCGGGCAAGGCGTTCGATGTCATCAACGCCATGCTCCGCGAACACCTCTACCGCTCGCCGCGGATGTATCCGCACTGCCGCAAGCTGTTTTCACCAGATCCGGATACTGCTCGCCAGAGCGGACGAGACGTTCCCCAGCCGCGAAACAACCAGGAGTAACTCCCGATGTTCGAACGGTTTATGTTCGGTGCGCAGTATTTCCGGGTGATCCCGCCCAGCCGGGAATGGCCGGGCGACTTCGCGCGGATGCGCGAGATCGGGATCAATACGGTCAAGATCGAAGCGGTCTGGAGCCAGATTGAGGTCCGTAGCGGCCAGTACCGCTGGGAAACGACGGATGGCCTTCTGGACGAGGCGCAGCGGGCGGGCCTGAAACTACTGATGACGCTGCCGTTCGAGTCGGTGCCGGACTGCGTGTTCCGGGCGCACAACCCGAAGATCGTGGAACTGGACCGCCGCGAACGCCCTGTGGCCCGGTGGTTCGGCGGGGTCTGGCGAAACGCCTGCTGCTGGGACCATCCGGAGCTGCGAAACGCGGTCGAGCGGTTCGTGACGGCGATCGTCGAACGCTACCGGTCGCACCCAGCCCTGGTCTGCTGGGACGTTTTTCAGGAAGTCGATATCGCCGCCTGCGCCTGCGAGCACACCGCTGCGGCCTACCGCGACTGGCTGGCCCATCGTTTCCAGTCGATCGAGGAACTCAATGAGACGTTTGGAGAAAACTACGGCGGATTCGACGAGGTCGAGCCGCCCTACACCAAACCACTGGAGGGCCAGGCCTACCTGGCCTACTGCCGCTTTCTGGCCGATCGCCTGGCCGACCGGGCGGGATGGCTGCACGGGCTGGCCAAATCGCGGGACGCGGCACACCCGGTGATCGTCCACACCCACTCGGGAACCCTGAACTCCAACGGCCCAGCCGTCCACGACGACTGGCTGGTGGCGGCCAAGGTCGATTTTCTCGGCACGTCCACGCACGAACTGCTCTACCAGCCGGCGCACGAACAGGTGCGGCTATTCTCACAACACGTGACAAATCTGGAGGTAACCCGCTCGGCCAACCGCGGCAAGGGCTACTGGTGGGTCTCGGAACTCGCCGCGGGAACCGGCTGCATGGGAGGCAAGATTCAGCGCCGGCTCAACGAGGGCGAACTGACGTTCAACCTCTGGACCGCCCTGGCCCATGGCGCCAAGGGAATCTATCTCTGGCAGTTCCGTCCGGAACGAATGCTCTGGCAGGAGACCCCGCGAGGATGGGGACTCACCGATCTGGACGGCGAAGAGACCTATCGGACCCAGGAGGTGCGGGCCTTTACCCGAGCCGCCGCCGAAAACGAGCGATTCCTGATGGCAATGCAGCCGCCTGCCGCCGAGGTCGGCCTGCTCTACTGCCCGGATTCCCAGAACCTCTCGCACGCCCTCGGCGCGTTCCGTTACGCCGATGCGTTCTTCGGCGGATTCCAGATCCTCTGGACGCACAACGTCGCCCTCGACGTCGTGCGATTCCCGGGGCACCTGGCCGCTTACCGCACGATCTACGCTCCCATGCCCGCTCTGATCGACGAGCCCATGATCGAGGCCATTCGCCGGTTCGTCCGCGACGGAGGCACGTTCATCGCCGATGGCGGACTGGCCCGCTACACCGCCTCCGGCTGGCTCTCGCCCAAAACGCCGGGAGCCGGGCTGGCTGAGGAACTCGGCGTCCGCGAAACGGACCTTGCCATGATTGCCGATCCGGTAACCCTTCGCACCGCCGCCGGCGACGTGATCGGTGGACAGGAGCGATCGTGGCTCGATCCGGGCGAGCACGAGGTCCTGGCTCGATTCGAGACCGGACACGCCGCCGCGGTGCGATGCCGGTATGGCCGGGGGAACTTCATTCTCATCGGAACCAGCCTGGCCAGCGCCTCGGGTCCGGCAATCGATCCGGAACCGGGCAGGCGGTGCCTGGAGCTGTTCGGCATACGGCCCGAACTGATCACCGAACCGGCGGGCCAGGTGACCGGACGCATTCTGGAGGCTGGGGATAAGCGGGTGCTGTTCCTGTTCAACCACAGCCGTGAAACAGTCTGTGCCCGCGCTGCGCGCGAGGGCGGTTTCTCATCCGCCCGGTCGCTGGTCGGACCAACCGGACGGGCCGATAGCGACGGAACCATCCGCGTTGAGCTGCCGGCCAAAGGCGTGTGCCTGCTGAAACTGTGACGCCAGTGCGCGTCGGGGGGCAAAACCGGGCCATATGGGGGACATACATTCTACAAAATCGTACATTGCCGCGGTCGATCTACGATTTTGTAGCCGACCCCCGGGGCGCGCCAAACACCCATATGCACTGCAACCGACTGCCGAACCAATACTTGCGCATTTGCCGCAGTTTTGGCATGGCGATTGCATAGAAACACCCCAAGCGCAGCGGACGCCAAAGTTGTGCCTGGGCTGCGTAGCGATGGAATCAACGTGCGAACGCGTTTTTCGACAAGGAGATGAATATGTCAAGTCGTGAGCCGCTCAACTGCAAGAACGCCGACGATGTCCTCAAGGCGGTCAAGGACCGGAACGTCAAGTTCGTCCGCCTCTGGTTTACCGACATCCTCGGGTTCCTCAAGAGTTTCGCCATCACCACCGACGAGCTGACCGAGGCCCTCGAGGACGGCATGGGGTTCGACGGGTCCAGCATCCAGGGCTACGCCCGGATCGATGAGAGCGACATGATCGCCATGCCCGATCCGACGACCTTCCAGATCCTGCCCTGGCGGTCGGAAAATGGAGACATCGCGGTCGGCCGCATGTTCTGCGACGTGCGCATGCCCGGCGGCGAGCCCTACGTGGGCGACCCGCGCGGCTGCCTCAAGCGCATGCTCAAGAAGGCCGGCGAGATGGGCTACACCCACTTCTACGTGGGCCCGGAACTCGAGTACTTCTACTTCAAGGACGCAGCCGGCACGGTCACCCTCGACGCCGGCGGCTATTTCGACCTGACCCCCCTGGACGTGGCCAGCGATCTGCGGCGGCACACCGTGCTGTCCCTCCAGGCGATGGGAATCCCGGTGGAGTACTCGCACCACGAGGTCGCCCCGTCGCAGCATGAGATCGACCTGCGGTACAGCGATGCCATTTCGATGGCCGACAACGCGATGACCTACCGCCTGGTGGTCAAGGAAATCGCCCTCAAGCACGGAGTCTACGCCACCTTCATGCCCAAGCCCCTCTTCGGACAAAACGGCAGCGGCATGCACGTCCACCAGTCGCTGTTCAAGGGCGGCCAGAACGCCTTCTTCGACAAGCAGGACAAGCTCAACCTCTCGGCCGACGCCAGGCACTACATCGCCGGCGTCCTGAGGCACGCTCCGGAAATCTGCCTGGTGACCAACCAGTGGGTCAACTCGTTCAAACGCCTGGTGCCCGGCTACGAGGCCCCCGTCTACATCAGTTGGGCCCGCCGCAACCGCTCGGCCCTCGTCCGCGTCCCGCTGTACAAGCCGGGCAAGGAGAAGGCCACCCGCATCGAACTGCGGTTCCCCGATCCCTCCTGCAACCCCTACCTGGCGTTCGCGGTCATGCTCGCCGCTGGCCTCAAGGGCATCGAGGGCAAGTACGACCTGATGCCGCCGACCGAAGAGGATATCTTCGAAATGACCCCCGAACGCCGGATCGAAAAGGGCATCGACTCGCTGCCCGGTTCCCTCGGCGAGGCCATCGCCATCGCGGAGCGCTCCGAACTGCTCAAGGAGGCCCTCGGCGACCATATCTTCACCAAGCTGATCGACAACAAGAAGATCGAGTGGGATAACTACCGGACCTACGTGACCAACTACGAACTGGACCGTTATCTCCCGATCCTCTGACGACTCTAGAGCAGGTGCGGCTCGCGACGGCCCACCGTACCGGTTTCGGGCGGTGGGCTGTCCGCTTTTACCGGTCCGGCGGCCGCCGCATCGGCCCATGCAACTTGATCGGCCGCTCGACTATGCCGATACCCAACAAGGGATTACGAACGCAGCGGCGGCCGTTCCGTGCCACGCCCAAAGGACCGGTAAACTGAATCTTCACATTGAAATTTGTCCAGTACCACCTTACAATGAGGATTTATCCCTGAACTTGAGGAGGTTGGATCATGTCAGCGAACGAATCGGCCCGGAAACCCGAAACGGGCGACGCGGGTTCCGAGGAGTCGGTCGGACTGGCCATTCTTGACGAAATCCGCGACCGCGCCAGGGCCAATCGCCAGACCATCACCCTGGCCGAACCCGAAGACGAACGGGTCCTCCAGGCCGCCGACTACGTCCTTCGCGACGGCATGGCCGAAATCATCCTCCTGGGCGACCCCGAGCAGCTTCTGCGCCGGGCCGCCGAGATGAACCTGAATCTGCAGCGGGCGACGATCATCGATCCGCACCGCAGCGGTCTGCAGGACTGGTTCGCCCAGAACTACTTCGAGCGACGGCGGCACAAAGGCGTGACCGAGGAACAGGCCCGCCAGGTCATCACCGACTCGCTGTTTTTCGGGGCTTCGCTGGTGCGGGCGGGCATCGCCGACGGCATGGTCGCCGGTTCCATCAGCCCCACGCCCAAGGTCATCCAGTCATCACTCCAGTGCGTCGGCGTCGCCGAGGGACTCAAGACCGTCTCCAGCTTCTTCCTGATGGTGACCCCTTGCACCGAATTCGGCGTCAACGGATCGATGATCTACGCGGACAGCGGCTGCGTGCCCGATCCGACCGCTGAGCAACTTGTCGATATCGCGATCGCCTCGGCCCAGCACTGCCAACTGCTGCTCCAGAGCGAGCCGCTGATCGCCTTCCTGAGCTTCTCCACCTACGGCTCAGCCAAGCACCCCCTGGTGGACAAGGTCATCCAGGCGGTCGAGCTCTTCCGCCAGCGCGACACCGGGTACAAAGCCGACGGCGAACTCCAACTCGACGCGGCGATCGTTCCTTCCGTCGCCTCGCGCAAGGCCAAGGACTCGCCGATCGCGGGCCGGGCCAACGTGCTGATCTTCCCGGACCTCAACGCCGGCAACATCGGATACAAGCTGACCGAACGTTTCGCCCGCGGACGGGCCATCGGCCCGATCCTCCAGGGCCTCGACATGCCGATCAACGACCTGTCGCGCGGATGCCGATGGCAGGACATCGTGGACGCGGTGGCGATCACCGCCCTTCAGGCCCAGGACAAGAAGGCCCGGCATTCATGGGCCGACCACGAATCGCTCCGCGAACGCGACATCCAGACCCAGGCGGCCGCCGAGGCCTAGCCCGGCGTCCCATTTCCCCGGAGAACATGCGCCGATGAAGATTCTCGTAATCAACTGCGGAAGCTCTTCCGTCAAGTACCGTCTCTTCGATGTCAATACCGACTCGCGCGAACTGGCCAAAGGCCTGATCGAGCGGATCGGCACAGACAAGGCCGAATCCGAGCACAAGGCGGGCGAGGTCTCAGCCAAGGAAACCGCCCCCATCCGCGACTACCGGACCGGCATCGCCAAGATCGCCGAGTTCCTCAAGGGCGCCGGCGTCCTTCAGGACGATCTGGCCGCGGTGGGCCATCGCGTGGTCCACGGCGGCGAGGAGTTCCGCGACAGCGTGGTCATCGACCAGACCGTCATCGACCAGATCGACCGCTGCTCGCAACTCGCCCCGCTGCACAACCCAGCCAACCTCGCGGGCATCAAGGCCTGCCAGGAGATATTCCCGGACATTCCGCAGGTGGCCGTCTTCGACACCGCCTTCTTCCACACGCTGCCTCCCGCGTCGTACCTCTACGCCCTGCCCTACTCGTGGTACGAGGAGCACCGGGTCCGGCGGTACGGCTTCCACGGCACCAGCCACCGCTACGTCTCGGAGCAGGCGGCCCAGTTGCTGGGCAAACCGCTGGCTGAGTGCAACCTGATCACCATGCACCTGGGCAACGGCTGCTCGATGGCCGCCGTCCGCCAGGGCCAAGCCATCGACACCACGATGGGCCTCACCCCGCTCGAAGGGCTGGTGATGGGCACGCGATGCGGCGACATCGACACCGCCATCGTCTTCCACATGCTCGGCGTCGCCGGCATGAGCGTTGACAGTATTCGCCAGGCCCTGGAAAAACAGAGCGGGCTGCTCGGAATCTCCGGCGTCTCGCGCGACATGCGCGACGTGACCGCCGCCGCCGAAAAGGGTAGCGATCGGGCCGGACTGGCCCTGGAAATCTTCGCCCGCCGGGTCCGCAAGTACCTCGGCGCCTACATGGTCGAGGTCGGCCAGGCCGACGCACTCGTTTTCACCGGCGGCGTCGGCGAAAACGCCTGGCACATGCGCGAGATGATCCTGCGGGACATGGAGCACCTCGGCATCGTCCTCGACGAGAACCGCAACCGCCAGCTCAAGAACGTGCCCGCCGGCCAGTCGATCAGCGACCCGCGCGGCGAAGTGGAAATCCTGGTGATCCCGACCAACGAGGAACTCGCCATCGCCCGCGACAGCCACCGCCTCGTAGCCAACGCCAGCCCCAGCGACGCGGGAGTTTCATGAGGCCGGACGGTGAAACTCAAGGTCGATCAGCAAGCTGACGCCCTCTACCTCTCTCTGGATGACTCTCAGATCGTGGAGGCAGAGGAAGTCTCGCCGGGGATCGTCGTGGATTTCAACGACCGTAACGAGGTGGTAGGCGTCGAAATCCTGCATCTCTCTAAACGCTCGGAACAACTGAACCTTCGGAAACTGACCTTCGAAACAAGTTGAGGGCGAATGCAGTACCGACGTGCCCTGCGAGAAGGGCGCTCACTTCCTGGGGGTTCCGTGCAGGTAGTGGTCACAGTTCTCCGTCATATCAGAAGGCAGGTTCCATAGCCCCAACCATGTCCTTCAGCCGCTGGGAAAGGGTCTGCCCTTCTGCCGACTCGACCGCTTCGATCCGAACCCGCACCCCGGCGGGCTCGGTCGCACCTCCCGCCGGAAACGGCAATTGGAATCGCCCGCGCGGACAGATACAATACAACCGCAAACCTTGGTCCATCTGGGATGAGAACTGCACATGGCGGCATTGACGGTGTATCCCGAATATGGCGAGTTCAGCCGGTTGGCACAGGGCGGAGTCAACGTGGTTCCGGTCTTCGCCCAGGTCCTCTCGGACAACCTCACGCCGGTCAGCGCCTACGCCCGGCTGGCGGCTCAGAGCTCGCATTCGTTCCTGCTCGAGAGCGTGGTCGGAGGCGAGAAGATCGCACGGTATTCGTTCCTCTCCGTCGACCCGATCCTGGTCTTCGACGCCCGCGGCCGGGAGGTCCAGATCAGCGAGGGCGACCGGGCCCGGCGGCTGGAAACCGCCGACCCGGTGGCGGAGCTGGAAAACCTCCTGCGGCCGTACCGGGCCGTCCACCTGCCCGAGCTGCCGCGGTTCCTCGGCGGCGTGGTCGGCTACGCCGGCTACGACATGATCCGCTACTACGAGCGCCTGCCGCAAACGCCGCATGACGATCGCGGGCTGCCCGACCTGCTCTTTGGCCTCTATCCGGACATGGTCGTCTTCGACCACGTGACCAAGACGATCAAGGTGGTCAGCAACGCGATGATCGCCGACGACCCCAAACGGGCCTACATCCAGGCGTGCGGCCGAATCGAGCGCATCCTCGACCGCCTCGCCGCCCCGCTGCCGCTGCCGCTTCAGCCGGTCAACCTGGACTCCGATCCGTCCCCGCGGTTCACCAGCAATTTCAAACGCGGCGACTTCGAAGCCGCCGTCGACCGCTGCAAGGAATACATCAAAGCCGGCGACATCTTCCAGGTCGTCCTCTCGCAACGCCTCACCGTCGACACCGAGGCCGACCCGTTCAGCATCTACCGGGCCCTGCGGGTGATCAACCCCTCGCCCTTCATGTTCCACCTCAAGAGCCCGCAATGCACGCTGGTCGGGGCCAGCCCCGAGATCATGTGCCGCGTCGAGGACCGCATCGTGACCAACCGGCCGCTCGCCGGCACACGCCGTCGCGGCAGGACGGAAGACGAGGACAAGGCCCTCGAAACCGAACTCCTGGCCGACCCAAAGGAGCGGGCTGAGCACATCATGCTCGTCGATCTGGGCCGCAACGACGTCGGCAAGGTCTGCGAACTCGGTTCGGTCAAGCTCGACGACGTCATGGCCGTCGAACGCTACAGCCATGTGATGCACATCAGCTCCAACGTCCAGGGCACGCTCGCCCCGGACCGCACCGCGTTCGACGCCCTCCGGGCCACCCTTCCGGTCGGCACGGTCAGCGGCGCGCCGAAGGTCCGCGCCATGGAGATCATCGACGAGTTCGAACCGACCAAACGCGGACCCTACGCCGGAGCCGTCGGATACGTCGATTTCTCCGGCAACATGGACACCTGCATCGCCCTGCGAACACTGGTCCTGCAGGGCCGCAAAGCCTACGTCCAGGTCGGAGCCGGACTCGTCGCCGACAGCGTGCCCGAAAACGAATACCAGGAAACCATCAACAAGGCCAAAGGCCAACTCAAAGCCATCGAAACCGCCGAAAAGTACCTCAAGGGATAGCTGTGGACGAACGGGAAACGATAAGGTTGACCGCACCGTTTGATGCTGAAACGGCCGTCACGCTGCGCGCCGGTCAGCGGGTGCTGCTGTCCGGCCGCGTGCTGACCGCCCGGGACGCCGCCCATCAGCGCCTCTGCGAACGGCTCGATCAGCACCAGCCGCTGCCGGTCGACCTGACCGACCAGGTCATCTACTTCGTCGGCCCGACACCCGCCCGGCCGGGTAGCCCCATCGGCTCCGCCGGCCCGACCACCAGTTCACGCATGGACAGCTTCACGCCTCGCCTCCTCGAAATCGGCCTTCGGGCCACCATCGGCAAGGGCTACCGCAGCCAAACCGTCCGCGACGCCCTTCGCCGCCATCAAGCCGTCCATTTTTCCGCCGCCGGCGGTCTCGGAGCCCTGCTGGCCCGCTGCATCAAGAACGCCCGGCTCCTGGCCTACGAAGACCTCGGAACCGAGGCCATCCGGGAATTGATCGTCGAGGATCTGCCCCTGATCGTCGCCTACGACGCCCACGGAGCCGGGGCCTACCCCTTCGAACCGCAGAAGGCCTGACCCATGAAGCGACGGACGCGATTCATCCTGCTGCTCCTGCCGTTCCCCCTGATCGTCGTGGCGCTGGCCTTCTGCTGGTCGCTGTTTCACGTACCCGACTGGTATCATCCCGTCGCCGTGCCGCCCGACGCCGGCCAGGAGATCCGCGACGAACTGACCGAACTTACCCGTGTCTTCAACAACAGCATGCAACAGCCGGCCCCTTTCGAGTTTGTCCTCTCCCAGGACCAGGTCAACCGCCTGATCAGCGGCCGGGCCATGATCGATCCCCGATTTGCCGATCTGCTGCCCCACGAGCTGTCGCAGCCGGCCGTCGCCTGGCAGGATGGCTGCTTCAAGGCTGGGGCCATCGTGCAGTTCCACGGCGCCCCGATGCTGGCGAGCCTCTCCGCCCGCATCCATCTTGACCCGAATAACATAGAAATTCATGGTTTACAAGTACGCGTCGGCGCCTGGCCCGTTCCCCAATCGCTGATCCAGGAGCACGTGGAGCAAGTCCTCTCCAAACCCCTTCAGAACCTCGTTGTTCCCAACCGCTTCCGTTATCCCAACAGCGACTACGATGTGCGGGTCGAGCAAATCCGGATGGACGAGGGAAATCTTGTCTTGACGATCCAGCCGATTCCGCGGTAATATAATAGACGTTCGTATCCCCCGCCTGGTTCTCTGGGAACCAATGCCTTTAACCCCTGCTTGACAGAAATCAAGCACACGAACCCAAAAATCGAGTATAATAAGGTCGGAAAAGGAGACGATTACCGGACCTGCCAAGTTGCACGGGGCAACCAAGTCAGGCGGTAGTCGGACGAGGCGAAGGGTCGGGCAATACGTCGGTCTGTCAGTAGTGGCGCTGGGCCTATCTAACCGGCCGACGAATTTTTCCGATAAGAGAAACCTTTTCCGGGTGAGAACGTAAAATCCATACCGGTCGTAAAAAACATAGTGAAATCGGAATCGTTGGGTGGGAAAGCAGAGAGGGCAGGCCCCGGAGGCCGTCATATACAGAAACGAGGTGGGCAATGATAGCAGTCGTAGAAGACAAATATAAAGGGGTGAAGACCCTGGAGCCCGAGAAGAGCCCCGACAGGGTGCTCAAGCGGGCTACCGATAGGCTCAGCGAGGAGCAGGTGGCGATCATCGATCAGATGCTGCGCGAGCCGGTCCAGTTCGTGGACAACCCGATGTTCCACGACCGGTCCGCCGCCAAGGAACTGGAAGAGGACATCCTGGCCGGAACGCCGGAGATGCCCCACGCCCAGGCCAAGCTGATCCCCATCGAGCTCTTCGATGAGATGGACAAGGCGGTCACCAGCTTCCAGTCACTGACCCAGCAGGAAGAGTCACGCCTGTTCCTGAAAATCAACTATTGCCGCTTCAAAATCTTCAAAATCCTGAAGAACCAGAAGGGCAAGGCGTTGACCCTGACCGCGTCGCGCGAACTGCTGGAGTGGAAGGGCCATGAGCTCCACATCCGCTCGCTGCTGACCCAGGCCAACATCCCGCTGGTGCTGGCCATGGCCAAGCGGACGCGGCCAACCGGCGTCGATTTCTCCGAACTCATCAGCGAGGGCAATATGGCCCTCCTGAGGAGCATCGACAAGTTCGACTGCGCCCGGGGCTTTAAGTTCAGCACCTACGCGTGCCGGGCGATCCTCAAGAGTTTCTCCCGCGCCTCCCTGAAGATGTCCCGGTATCGCGGGCGGTTCCCGGTCGAGTTCGACCCGGACCTCGAACGCGGCGACGTGATGGAAACCTGCCGCGAGGACACCGAGGGCCACTGCGTCGACCGTATCCGCGACGTGCTCAGCGAACAGAGTGAAGCCCTCAGCGACATCGAACGTCAAGTCCTGAGGGCCCGCTTCGCCATCCGCGAGGATGAGGACGAAAGCGGCGGACCGATGACGCTCGAAGAGGTCGGCAGGATCATCGGCGTGACCAAGGAACGCGTCCGCCAGATCCAGAACAAAGCTCTGGCCAAACTTCGAGTGGAATTGGAGGAAACCGTTCTTGCCTCATGACACTCAAGAGGATAGAATGTCCAGACAAAGCGGTAATCAAAGAAATTTTCAGGAGCAAATGGGCCGCCGCTAACGTATACTTAAATAGGGTGAGAAGACCAAAGGCAGTAGCCGATTTGGGTCACTGAATTTCACTAACCCATGTTGCCCCGCTGCCTCAGTGCTGTCGCAGTGAGTTCCCCCCTCACTGCGGCAGCCATTTTTTTACCCGCGGCGAGTCCGATCTGCCCGCTGGAAAACCGGTCCGACAGGCCGTACCATCACGAGTCGGACAATGTGCAGGTTGTTGAGGCCACACGCGACGATGCCCGAACCTTTCGACCAGACAATCATCGACTTTCTGATTTCGCCGACTGGCAAAGAGGCCGTCGAGCTGGGCCAACGGCTTGACCCGACCCGTCCAGCCGACGTGGCGAAACTGCGAACCATCTGCACCCTGGAACAGGCCCGGGCCGTACTCGAACTGGTCGATTTGCGGCGGCGGGCCAAAGCCAAGTTTTCCCGCGCCGAGTCGATGCTGTTCGATCGGGTGGGCTTCGAGCAATCCACCAGCGAACAAATCGCCCTCTACAAGGCCAAACGGTTCGAACGCATCGAACCACAGGCCCCGATTCTCGACCTCGGCTGTGGGATCGGAGGCGATGCGATCGGCCTGACCGCCGTGGCCGAGGTGCAAGCGATCGAGCGCTCGGCGGCCCGCCTGCGCATGGCCGAACACAACCTGGAGGTCTACGGCCGGCGCGACCGGTGCCGCTTCATCGGCCGGGACGTCCGCGAGGTCCCGCTGACGGGGCCAGCCTTCCATCTGGACCCCGACCGTCGCTCCGCGGGCCGACGGACGGTCCGGCTGGAGGAGTACGAACCGGGGATCGAGCTCACCTCCGCCATCCTGCGCGCGGTGCCGACCGGAGCGATCAAGCTCTCGCCCGCCCTCAACTACCACGACCTGCCGTGGCCCGGCGAAATCGAGATGATCAGCGAAGCCGGCGAGTGCAAACAACTGGTGCTCTGGACGGGCGAACTCGCCGAGACCACGCTGCGAGCCACCGTCCTGCCGCAGAACGTCTCGCTGACCGACCGCCAGGAGCCGCGCTACGAGGTCTCGCCGATCGGCCGGTATCTCTACGATCCGGACGGCGGCGTCGTACGGCTGCGACTACTGCCGCAACTGGCGGGCCTGCTGGATTTGGATTTCCTCGCGCCCGGCCAGGTCGTCCTCACGTCCGACAGCCGCGTCTCGAGCCCACTGGCCGAATGCTTCGAGGTCGAGGAGACTATCCCCTTCCACCAGCCGAAGCTGCGAAAGCTCCTGCGGACCCGAGGCGTCGGAACCGTCACCGTCAAACCCCGCGGCGCGAAGGTGGACGTCGACCGCCTCGCCCGCGCCCTCTCAGCCAAACAAGGCGAACCCCGCTGCGTCTTCCTCCTGCGCCTCGAAAAACAAGTCCTCGCCGTGGTAACCCGTCGCTTGAGCCTTGACCAAGCCCAGGATTGATGTGCAGAGAGCCGCTCGCAGAAAAACGCCGGGTCAGCGCAGGATCTTCTTGAACTTGGCCTTCAGAAGTTCCAACGCACTCTCGGAAAGCGGCGGATCGTCCACCAGGCGGACGGGAATCTTCTTCGTCGGCGTGCCCTCTTCGCCTGCCGCCTCGTGGAGCTTGGCCCAGACCACGTTGAGCGCCCGGTCATAGCCGGTGTTCGGGACGTTGCGGACTTCCAGTTCGTCGATGTCCGCCGCTGTAGCGCGGCTGGCGTCCTCGTCCCACAACAGCACGTACAGCCGATCGCCGTCACTGAACGTGCGCTGATCGCGGGCCCACTTGCCGCCGATCACACCGATGACCAGCGCGACGCCCGGCTCCAGGTTCTCAGCCAGGCCGCACTGGCGGCAGGTCACCAGGCGAAACGGCTTAAACAGCAAGCGGTTTAACTCCGGCCCGCTCAAAGCCGACTTGTCCATCGCCCGCTGAACCGCATACGTAAGGCGCTTGCCGAACGAAAACCGCGACGGCCATCGTACCGCCCGGGTCAAACACTCGCGGCAGAAGACATTCGGCCACGCCTCAATGTACCGCCCGTTCCGCTCGCGGATGCCCAGCAGCGCCTCGACGGTCAAATGCAGATACTGGCGGTCGGCGTCCAGGTGTTCGAGGATATGCGGTACCGCCGCCGGCTCCCCCAACTCGCCTAATCCGCGAACCGCGGCGTAACGCACCTGCGGTTCATCCTCAAGCCGCCCGATCAGGGCGTCGAGGGCCTTCGGATCGCCTATCCGCCCCAGAACCTCCGCGGTCAGAGCGCGAACGTAAGGCGACTCCGCCTCCAGGCGGTTAATCAACTTGGGGATCATGCGGCGGGCCCTGGGGCTCTGGTGCCACTGCGGATCGATCTGCTCCAGCACCCCGGCCGCTAGTTCCCGCACCTCGCGGTCCTCATCCGACAGCCGGGCCACCAGCGGCGCGATCGCCTCGACTGCTTTGAGACGACCCAACGCCAACGCGCAGCCGTGGCGGTGCGTCCAGTTGTCGGTCTCCAGCGCCTGAACCAACTGCGGAATGATCCGCCGGTCGCCGATCCGCGCCAACGCCTCCACCGTCGACTCGCGAACCCGCGTATCCACGTCGCCAAGCTGGGCCACCAGATGTCGCACGACCCGCGGATCGCGAATCCGCCCCAACGCCGTTGCCGCGGCAAACCGCACCTCGTCGTTCCGGTCGGAAAGGGCCGGCACCAGATGCTCGACCGCCTCCGCCGCTTTCAACTCGCCCAACGTCATCGCGCAGCCGCGGCGGTGCTGCCAGCTTTCGTCCTTGAGCCCCTTGACCAGGACGGGAATCAGCGTCCGGTCGTTGATCTGACCCAGCGCCACCGCGGCGGCCTGCCGAACAGACTCATCGGTATCGGAAAGCCGCTCCAGAAGCACCCCAACCGCACGCGAATCACCGATCTGACCCAATGCCTGGGCCACCTCGCGGCGAAAAACCGGATCGTCGTCATCAAACCGGCCGATCAGGACATCGAGCGCGTCCGCCGCGCGAATTTCGCCCAGCTTGCGGATGGCCTGGTAACGGGCTTCCGGATCGACATTGTCGAGCCGCTGGACAATTCTCGCGACGACCCTGTGCATCGTTCCCTCGACGACAGTGTACCGCCGTTCCCGGCACGAAATCAAGCACCCGCGCAAAGCGCCGCGCAACGCGGCGGGAAACGAGCACGCCCGTTCGGCACATCACCGGCTGCGACCTGATCCTACCGGCCCAATTCGGGCGTTTCAGGCCTGGTCGCCGCGACCACCACGCTGTTGGCCTGGCTGGTCCGCCCCAGGTACATCACCGCCAGCAGGATCAGCACCACCGGGTAAACCACGTACTTGACGATCAGCGACGCGAAGGTCAGCCAGTCGCCCGGGTTGCTCCCGCGGTACGCGTAGAACAGGTCCTGGAAGTTCAACACCCCCACCGGCATATACACCGTCCCCGACAACGCCTGCTCCCACGGCAGCAGCAGCCACAACGCCGCTCCGACCACATAGAAAAATGCGCTCGTGGCAAACCCGCTCCCGGGCAAACCGCCCGCCACCAGCACCATCACGCCCAACAACGCGCAAGCCGTCATGAACACCGCGCCCAGAATGGCGAGAATTCCGGCAACGAACATGATGACGGTAAAAATCTGCCGCCACTGCTGGGCCGAGTTGATCTCCTCCTGCGTCGGCATCGCCTCGTCGCTGAACGCCTCGACAAAAGCGGCCGCGGGCCCGGTGGTCGGAGCCGTGAACGGCCTCGTCGAAGGAACCATCCCCGGCGTCAGCGGCGGACAACCATACAACGCCGCCGGATGCTTCAGCGCGTCCACCGGACCGCCCAGCAGAACCCACAGGAACACGACAACATTGGCCACCATCGCGCCGATCAGAAAGACGCTGAAAAACGTCCGACCCCGATAGAGAATCTTCCAGGAATCGACAAAACCGACGACCGCTTTGGATCCGTTCATCACAAGCCTCCAAAACCCCAAGGGCTGCAACGTGAATTGCAGTGAAGTTTAATCGCCCGCCGCCACCACTTCAAACGATTTCCGGGCCTGGTCCACCGTGAATTCAATGTCCGCGTCACGGTGGGCCAGCGAGACGAACATGGCCTCAAACGCCGACGGGGCCAGATACACCCCTCGTTCCAGCATCGAGTGGAAAAACACCGCGTAACGTCCCGCGTCGCACCGCTGCACGTCGTCGTAGTTCCTGACCGGTCCGTCCGTGAAAAACACGGTCATCATGCTTCCGACGCGGTTGATCGTCACTGGCACGCCCGTTTCCCTCGCCGCCTCAGCCAGCCCCTCTTCGAGAGCCGCCGACAACCTCTCCAGCCTTTCATAGTTCGTCGGCGTCGCCAGGGCTTCCAGCGTGGCCAGTCCCGCCGCCACCGCCAGCGGATTGCCCGACAGCGTACCCGCCTGATACACCGGACCAAGCGGGGCAAGCTGCTCCATGATCTCGCGCCGACCGCCGTACGCCCCAACCGGCAACCCGCCGCCGATGATCTTGCCCAAACACGTCAAATCCGCACTGACGTTGTAAACCTGCTGAGCCCCGCCCGGAGCCAGACGAAAACCCGTGATGACCTCATCGAGAACCAGAAGGGCGCCACGGTCGCTGCAAAGCCGCCGAAGCGCCTTAAGATACCCCTGGGCCGGAGGCACCACCCCCATATTCCCCGCCACCGGCTCGACCAGAACCGCGGCGATCTGATCCGGAAACCGCCGGAACGCCTCAGCCACCGCCTCCGAATCGTTGTACGGCACCACCACCGTCAGTTGCGCCATCTCCTCCGGAATGCCCGCCGAACCGGCCAATCCCAGCGTCGCCACGCCCGATCCCGCCTGCACCAGAAGCTGATCGACGTGGCCGTGATAGCACCCAGCCGCCTTGACGATCTTCGAACGTTTGGTAAACCCGCGCGCCAACCGGATCGCCGACGCCACCGCCTCCGTCCCGCTGTTGACCAGCCGCACCAGCTCAATGCCGTCGAAGCTCTTGCAGATCAGACCCGCCAGCTTCGTCTCCGCCTCGGTCGGAGCCCCGAACGATGTGCCACGCGCCGCCGCCTTGACGACCGCCGCAACCACCGTCTCCTCCGCGTGCCCAAGCACCAGCGGCCCCCACGACCCGACGTAATCGACGTACTCGTTGCCGTCGACGTCGATTATCCTGGCCCCCTGCCCCTTCTGGATGAATCGCGGTCCGCCGCCGACCGACTTGAAGCTCCGCACCGGCGAGTTGACTCCGCCCGGCATGTACCGGCACGCCTGCTCGTACGCCTGATCGCTCTTAGCCGTCTCCATGCCGTCATTGATACATCCGCCCGCATCGTGGAGCAATAAGCATCTCTAAAAAATTCTTGATCTTTGCCCCCGCCGCTGGTATTGGATAGCTATGGATCAGCGCAGGTTATCCACGGGGTGGGAAGGCGAATGCATCCGGGCCCGGTCGGACGTCCGTCGCCCGGAGATACAGCATCTTTGGTGACAGGATCTTGCCATGAATCAAATCAACGCCGTTGCCTGTCCTCACGCTGAGTCGGCCCTGCTCTCGGGCGATCTGGCCGAACTGCTGACACGCGAGTGGTTGATCTCCAACAATCTCGGTGGCTACGCCTCCTCGACCGTGATCAACTGCAACACCCGCCGCTACCACGGCCTGCTTGTGCCCGCGACCATCCCGCCGGTCGGACGGATCATGGCCATCAACAACGTCCTGGAACGCCTGATCATCGACGGCCGCGAGTTCCAGATCAGCAGCTTCGAGTTCAACGGGGCCGTCCATCCCGATGGCTTCCAATACCAGACGTCGTTCCACCGCCAGGTCGAAGAGGACCTCCAAAGCGTCACCGCCGTCTTCCAGGTCGACGGCGTGACCATCATCCGAACGCTCTGGCTCTTCGCCGATCACAATACCGCGCTGATCTACTGGCTGGCCGTCGACTCCCAGGGCGCCCGGCCGCTGCGATTCTTCGTCCACCCGCTGGTCTCGCTCCGCGATTTCCACTCGCTTCGCCGGCGATCAGCCGCCAACGTCTTCGACACCCGCCAAGCCAGCCAGTCGCTGCACATCCGCGTGCCGGTCCTCGGCGAAAAATCGCGCAAGGCCCACCACCTCTACCTGCACCCGACCGGCCTGCGAGGCCCGGTCGAGGCGAGTTTCCACGCCATGCCCGACTGGTGGTACAACTTCCGCTACCGCGTCGAAGCCGAACGCGGCCAGGACTGCGGCGAAGACCTCTTCATGCCCGGCCACTACGAACTGGCCGGCCGCGGCCGCGTGGGCTTCGGGTTGTGGCTCGATACGCACGGCTTGGACTTCCAGCAGCTCGACAAGCTCCTGACCAAAGTGAACGCGCATTTGCAATCAGGGCAGAACCAGTTCACGCTGGTCGACGAAGTCACTTCGCCTCTGGTCCCGCCGGCCACCAGCACCGCCGACAATCCGCTCGGCGAGCCGGTCGAAGTGACTCTTCGCAAGGCGGCCCGCCAGTTCGTCGTCCGCCGGGACGACCTGGCGGGCAAGCCCGGCTGGTCCATCCTCGCCGGATTCCACTGGTTCGGCGACTGGGGCCGCGACACGTTCATCGCCCTGCCGGGCCTGCTGCTGGAAACCGGACGCTACGAACAGGCCGCCGGCGTGCTGCGGGTCTTCGGCTCCGCCCAATCGCCCGACGGCCTGATCCCCAACCGGTTCGACGACTACGGCGGCGAGCCCCACTACAACAGCGTCGACGCCTCGCTCTGGTACGTCTACGCCGCCGACTGCTATCTGCGGGCCACCAACGACGTGGAACTGTGGAACGGACTGCTCGAAAAGGTCTGTATCAAGGTCGTCGAGTCGTTCCTGGCCGGATCGAGCTTCGACACCAAAGCCGATCCGGATGACATGCTGCTGTGGGCGGGCAACGAGAACACCCAGATCACCTGGATGGACGCCCGCTTCGGATCGATCGTCTTTACGCCACGATGGGGCAAACCCGTCGAAATCAACGCCCTCTGGTACAACGCCCTGCGAATCCTGGCCGAACGGCTCAACCAGAGCAACCCCGAGCAGGCCGCCCGCTACGCCCAACTCGCCGACCGGGCCCGCGAGAGCTTCCGCGAAACCTTCTGGAACCGCGACGGGCAGTACCTCTTCGACTGCGTGCGAGGCGACTACCGCGACCCAGCCATCCGGCCCAACCAGATCTTCGCGGTCAGCCTCCGCGAATCGCCGCTGAGACCCGACCAGCAGCTTGCCGTCGTCGAATGCTGCCGACGACACCTGCTGACCCCCTTCGGCCTGCGCTCGCTGGCCCCGGGCGACCCGTCCTACCACGGGTTCTACGCCGGCGACCCCTTCCAGCGCGACAGCGCCTATCATCAGGGCACGGTCTGGGCGTGGCTGATCGGGCCGTTCGTCGAGGCCTACCTCAAGACCAACGACTATTCCTACGGGGCCGCCTCCACCGTCAGGGACATGATCAAACCGCTGCTCGACCACCTCTACCAGGCCGGCGTCGGCAGTGTCAGTGAAATCTTCGACGGCGACGCCCCGCACACCCCCCGCGGCTGCATCGCCCAGGCATGGTCGGTCGCCCAGCTCATCCAGGCCCAACTCCTGATCAACCAGTGTCTGGAGAATCAGGCGCCCAGCGCCCGCCGCAACGCCCGCAGGACGACCACCTGATCGCGCATCAATCGTCCGACTCGAGGTCCACTCGCAACACCGTCTGGCCCGTCGGCGTGTAGTTGGCGCTCACCTTGAACCGGTCGAACCGCCGGCCCGCCAGTTCGATCGCCCCGCGAAGCAGATTCAGCGTCTTGCCCGTGACCGTCGCCTGCGGACTCACGTCGATCACCACCTGGCGAAGCACGTTCTGACGCCGCACCGTGACCGTCAGGCGATCCTGGCCCGCGCGCTCGGCGATCAACGCCCGCAGGTGCTCATCCGGATCCCCGGCGTTCAGGCTCGTCTCATCAACCGCCACGATCACGTCGCCCGGCATCAACACGCCCCACGCCGGATAGCCCGGCGCCACCGCCGCCACCGATATCTCATCGCGTCCGCTCTGCGGGTCCTTGACCGTCGTCTTCAGAATGCCCAGCACGATCTGCGGATCGCCGCCCTTCGGCTGGGTGGCCGCCGGTTCAACCGCCTCCGCCTGCCCAGCCGGTCCGCCCATGATCGCCGTCAATCGCGGCAGGTCCATGCCCAGGAACCAGTCCGCCACCGTCGTGGCCGGCATGATATCGGCCGTCTGCCCCTCGCTCGTGCCGGAGTACAGGTCGATCATCTCCGCCAACCACGTCCGATCGGTCGTCAGCACCAGGTAGTCGTCCAGGATGCACCACGAAATCTCCCGGCTGTGGGCGATCGGTAGAAACTCCGGCCATATCCGCCGGCCGGACAGGAAACTGACGGGAATCCGGCGGATCACCACCCCGCGATAGCTCAGGCTGTTCACCGCCGCGTCATCCGACGCCCGCGGCGAGGTGAAGCTGCGAAGCAGCGCCGTTATCTGCCGGACCGTCTGCTCCGCCACCACCGGGGCCGCCAGCCGCACCAGCATCGCCACCGACGCCTCGGACGCATCGGCCGGACTCGTCGCCGCCGGCTGCGTCGTCACCGACGGGGTCTGCGAGCGGACCAGGAACACCAGCTCCGAACCCACCGACTCCAGAAACCGCTGACGCGCGTGCGGGTCCGGCAGCAAAATCTCCAGCATCGCCAGATACTCCCGCACCGTCGAACGGCCCTGATCGCTGGTCATCGAAAACATGCTCTGGTACCACTGCGACGGTTCGATCGCCGTCGCGTAGACCATGGCCAGCCGCTCCTGGCGGAACAACCGCAAAACCGGCGGCTCAAACTCCAGCGGCTGTTGCGGCCACAACGAGAAATCCACCTGCTTGGGATGAACGGTGAGCCGCAGCCGAAGATCGTCGCCCGCGGCCTGTCCGCCGACCGTCAGGTACTCGATCCGCTCCAGCCCGCGCAGCAGGCGGAACCTGCCGCCCTCATCCGAAGCCTCCTCCTTCGGCTCGGTCCCAAGCGCCACAAAGATCAACTGACTGTCCGAATCGACGTGGCGGTTGGCCTCGCGAAACGCCAAGCGGCTCCACAGGCTTCGATCGTTGGCCCCTTCCGCCAACGCCACCATGCCGTAGTACATGCCCGTGTCGCCCGTCTCGCCCACCGTGCCGACGATCAACCGATCGCCCGCCACCGCCGCCCGCAGACCCTCCGACGACAGCTTGTACCGCCGGATGGCGTCGCCGTCCTTCGCCTCGATCAGCTCCGCCTTGCCGCGCTCCAGCAGTTCCTGAATCGCTCCTTCGCTCGGCGCCTCACAGATCAACCCGAACTGGTCCGGCAAGTCCGGCCCGCCCCACGCCACCGCCGCCCGTTGACCCATGATCCCGGTTAGAAGATCGCGTCCCTTCAGGCCGAAAATGCCTTCGAACATTCCGCTCAGCCGTTCCGCCCCCGACAGCAGCGCCGCTCCCGCCTTCCGCACCTGGCCAGACGCACCCTCGACGTTCTCGGAAGCCTCGCAGACCATCGCCACCAGGCCCGCCAGGTCACGGACCTCCAGGTACACTCCCGTCCAGGCCGGAGCCAACCCCGCCAGCTTCGCCGCCGATGCCGGCTGGGTCGTCGCTGACGCCGCGACCGGATCGTTGGCCGGAGCACTGCTGGTTGAAACCGTGGTAGTCGGAGCACTCGCCGTTGAGGTCGCTGGCAAACTGGTCGATTGGGCAAAAGCGGGCGAAGCAAACACGGCGACCGCCGCCGACAATGCAGCGATCGTCAGCAATGCCGGAAATGACGAAGCCGGTACACCACGATCCATCAGATCAGCTCGTAGTTCCCCTCGACCGGCGCCGGCTCCATCCGCAGCGGTTCTCCCCCGAATTCCCGCGTCGGCTGAACCGGAAGCGCCAGGCTCGGCCGGAACATCGCCTTGCCCGTGATCTGATTCAACAGGGTCTCCCGCATTCGGTCGAACGCGAAGCCCGGAAGGTGCTGAAGCTGACGGATCGCGTCGTCCGCATCCCGCAGCGTCGAGGTCAGCCACTGGCGAAGCTCCTGCTCCATGCGGCTCTGGGTCTGGGCGTCCAGCGAGGCCATCGGCGCCGCTGTGCCCTTCCTGAGGCTCTCGCCGAGATCCTGGCGGCTGAACGTCACGCCTCGAACCTGCGGCTCCGGACGAAGCACGCCGGCTGGAAGCGACGCAAACGCCTCCGGCGACGCGCCGTCCCTCAGCCCCACCGGCGGAAGGCCCTCGCTCGCCATCGTCGGCTGCTCCACGATCGCCATCCGATCGGCCGAAACGCCCGCCGACCGATCCGGCCCGGCCAGCACCAGCAACGACGCCACCGTCACCACCAGCGCCGCCGCCGCCGCCGCCGCCGTCGCGATCCCGTACCACCGGCGACGCGTCCCTTGCATCCGATCCAGCTCGCCCAAAACCCGATCCGTGAAATGCGACGACAGCTCCGGCTCATCCGGAGCCGGCTCGCAGACGATCTCCCCCACCGCCGACATCATCGCCATCAGGTGGCCGCACTGCTCGCACTCCACCAGGTGCGACTCGAATTCGAGCTTCAGGCTCCCCTTCAACTCCCCGTCAAGGTACCTGTCCAGAAAATGTTCGAAGTGTTCGCACTTCACAGCCCTTAGGCTCCCAAATACATCAAATCCTGATCATCCACTCCCAACCGCTCCAATCGAACCCGCAAACGCTGACGCGCACGGTGCATGTGACTCTTGACCGTCGCCACCGGCATCCCCAGCGAATCGGCAATGTCCTTGCACGACAGCCCTTCGCGATAGAACATCAGCAGCGATGCCTTCTGCACCGGATTGAGCCGATCCACTTCCTGCCAGATGATCTGCCGGAGCTGAGTCGCCTGCTCGCTCTGGAGCACCCTCTCCTGAGGAGTCTGCTGCTCCCGCACCGCCGGCGCGTTCGAAAGGTCCGCCACCACGTCCTTCCGATGGCTCCGCGCACGCATCTGGTTCAGCGCCAACCGGTATCCGATCGTAAACAACCACGTCGAGAAACGATACTCGCGCTTGAAACTCGCCAACGCACGAAACGCCCGCAAAAACGTCTCCTGGCAGACCTCCTCCGCCATGTCCGTGTCACGCACGATCCGCCAGATGAACGTATGCAGCCGCTGCTTGTGAAGATCCACCAGCCGACGGCCCGCTCCGCGGTCGCCACGCTTGGCCCGGTCGATCAGATCGAGCTCTTCCTGCTTCTCGATACGGTCGCCATCCGCGCTGTCAGCCGTTCTGTCGCGTTGTATGAGTTTCAGCATCGCTAAATTTTTACCCTTCATACTGCGCTCGGTTGCAAATGAGGCCTTGGCTGATAATATCATGACTATGGCTCACACACAAGAAAACAAATACGCTAAATCACCAACAATCATAAACAAAAAGGCCCGCTTTAATTACGAGGTCCTGGAGACCGTCGAGGCCGGCATCATCCTGCTCGGCACCGAGGTCAAGTCCGCCCGCGAGGGCAAGGTCTCCCTCGACGAGGCCTATATTCGATTCATCGGCGAGACCCCATGCCTGGTTGGAGCCAACATCGCGGAATACGAGAAGGCCTCCCACACCACGCATGAGCCCCTCCGCCGACGCCCGCTGCTGCTCCACAAGCGGGAATCCCGCCGCCTGCTGACCCGGGTCAAGGAAAAGGGACTCACCCTGGTCCCCCTCAAATTCTACTTTAATGCCCGCGGCTATGCCAAACTCCTCGTCGGACTCGCCCGCGGCAAAGCCCTCCACGATAAGCGCAAGTCCATTCGCGACCGCGATATGCAGCGAGATATGGACCGCCAGATGCGCAAGTTCCGATAACCGCGCCCAGCCCATAAAAAATCCCACCCGCAATGGGTGGGATTAATGGCTTCCAGACGGTAAACGACCCGGCCTACAGGTCGTTGGCCTCGGCTGTGAATTCCTTCCAGCTCAGGCCCACATTCAACTTCACGTCCCGGTATTCATACTTGCCCAGCAACCGGTTGTGAGCGTCGTAGCAGTATGTCGCCACCGGAACCAGCCACTCCTGATCCACGTGAACCACCAGCTTCTGATCGGGATACTCCGGCTTGTCCGGCAGCTTCCGCTCCAGCACAAATGTCTTGCGGTCGTCGATCTGGCCCTCGCCCTTGTACGTCAGCTTCAGATCGCCCGCCTTCTCAGCCCTGGTGTTGGTCTCGTGAATCAGGTCCAGAGCGTTGCCGAAACCGAACTGGTCCAGCCGCCTGCGGGAAACCTTCGCCGAGTCCGGGCTGTTGACGCCACGCTTCACGTGCGTCGGAACAAACCAGCCCAATACCCCCGCCGGCTTGACCAGGGCCTTATCGCCGTGCCGGCCCTTGACGTACAATACATGGTCCACCAGACTCGGGTTCTTGACCCACTGCATGAATACCGCGAACGGACCCTCGCGGAACTTGACCTCGATGTGCTGCTCCTTGGTCAGTTTGCCCTGCACCAACTCCTGCTTGACGAACAGGCAGGTGTAGTCGCGGATCTGACGCTGATAATTCTTAAGAGCAAACGCCAGAAACTCCTGCGGCAACGACTGGGCCAGGGCCATCCGCTCCTGGACGATCTGCCGCTCTTCAACCGGAATCTGAATGGCGGCATGGGCTTCTTCGGCCAAGGCGGGTGAACGGGACATCAAAACCGTGCACAGGATGGCAACGGCGATCAACGCTGGCGGATATCGCATAATCTCCCCTTCCGGCTCTCTTTCCCAATTTGTACGGCGAACCGTACACAGAAGGCCTGTCTATCGATTCCTATCGTCCAAAGCGGCTGGCTACCTTTAAGGTGAGCATACGGCGCGTGTCAATACTCTTCCCGTGCCTCCATTCGAGGCATATAGCGTCTATTCTGGCAAAATGCCCACAAAAGTCAAGGGAATCTCCCTTGAGCCCAAGCCGGCTATTAGTTATGCTTATTAATACACAGAATAAGAAGCTATTCCTCTTCTTCTTCTTTGGGCTTGTACTGCTTGATGATTTCCTGCTGGATGTTCGGCGGAACCGGTTCGTAGTGCGAAAACTCCATCGTGTAGCTGCCCTGCCCGCCGGTCACCGACCGCAGCTGCGAGTTGTACTGGGCAACCTCCGACAGCGGCACCTGGGCCCGGATCACCGTCATGCCGCCTGGCATCACGTCCTGCCCGCCGATCCGGCCGCGCCGGCCCGACAGGTCGCCCGTGATATCGCCCACGTACTGGGAAGGCACAGTAACCTCAATATTGACAACAGGTTCCAGAAGAACCGGCTTGGCCTTGGCGATCGCGTCCTTCATCGCCAGCTTGCCCGCAATCCGGAACGCGATTTCCTTGCTGTCGACCGGGTGGTGCTTGCCGTCATACACCCGCACCCGAACGTCCTGCATCGGACAGCCGGCCACCACGCCGCTTTCCATCAGGTCGCGAACGCCCTTCTCGATCGCGGGCAGGTACTGACCGGGAATCGCCCCGCCGAAGATCTCGTCGAGGAATTCGAAGCCCGTGTTCCGCTCCATCGGCTCGACCTTCAGGTACACCTCGCCGAACTGACCGGCCCCGCCGGTCTGCTTCTTGTGGCGATAATGCCCCTCGGCGTACGCGCTGATGGTCTCGCGGTACGGAATCTTCGGGATCTTGGTGCTGACCTCGAGCTTGAACCGACGGGCCATTCGCTCCAGGATGACCCGCAGGTGCAGGTCCCCGATGCCCGAAACGACCAGTTCGTTGGTCTGCCGGTCCCGGGTCACCTTGAACGTCAGATCCTCTTCGGAAAGCCGCGCCAACGCGCCGCTGATCTTCTGCTCGTCCCCGCGGCTCTTGGGCTCGATCGCCTGCGAGTACATGGGAACCGGGACATTCGGCATCGGCAGCCGGCCCGGCGTGCCCACCTGCACCACGTCGCCGATCTGCAACTCCTCGATCTTGGCTACCGCGAACATCTGTCCGGCGGTCATTTCGCTCACGTCGGCCAGCTCCTGTCCCTTGACGCGGTAAAGATGCCCGGCGCGGGTCCCGCGCTTCTCTTCGTTGATCTGGAAGCTGGTGTCCGGCCTGACCGTCCCGCTGAACAGGCGGATGATCGAGTACTTGATGTTGCTGCGGGGGTCCGAGTAGATTTTGAAAACCTGGCCCACCAGCGGCCCGCTCGCGTCGGCCGACAGCTCCTTCTCCTTGGCCTGCTCGCCTTCGCCGCTTACCAGTTTGCGGGCGGGCGCCTCAGCCGGGCTGGGGCACGCTTCGACCATGAAGTCCATCAGCAGATCCACGCCGATTTCGTTGGTGGCCGAGGTGAAGAGGATCGGCACCAGCGTGCCGGCCAGAACCGCCTTCTTGAGGGCTTTGGCCGTCTCCTCAGCGGAGATCTCTTCGCCGCCGAGATACCGCTCCATCATCGCCTCGTCACTCTCGACGATCGCCTCGGTCAACGCCAGTTTGGCCGATTCCAGGTCGTCGAAGTCCGTGTCGCCCTGACCGGTCAGGCACGGGATCACCTTCGAGCCGCTATCCGCCGGCAGGTTGTACGGCAGCAGATTCTTGCCGAAGGTCTCCTGAAGACCCTTGACCAGTCCGGCCAGGTCCAGGTTCTCGGCGTCGATCTTGTTGATCACCACGAACCGCGGCAGCCCCACCTCAGCCGAAGCCGCCATCATCCGCCGCGTGTTGACCTCGATTCCCGCCGCCGCTGAGACCACCACCGCCGCCACGTCCGCCCCCATCAGCCCGATCAGCGCCTGGCCGATGAAATCAGGATAGCCGGGCGTGTCGATCACGTTAACCTGTACGCCCTTGTGGTCAAAATGCACCACGCTCGAATCGATCGAGTGCTGGCGCTCCTTCTCCAGGTCCTCAAAGTCGCTGACCGTGTTCTTGCCGTCGATGGACCCCATCCGCTGGATGGCCCCGGCCTTCTGCAGCATCGCCTCGGCCAACATCGTCTTGCCCGCGCCGCCGTGGCCGGTTAGCACAACGTTGCGAATATTCCCAACGGTTCCTGGCATCATAACCTCCAAGTCGCAAAAACCCGTGCATTCCCTTGTGAAAGTCCACTTCTGCTGACGATTTCTCACCTGAAGTAAACTTATTACTATATCGAGCCGGCGACCCCAAGACAAGTCCGGATCGATCGGGAGCGAAAAATTCCCCCCACAGACCGGCCGGCCGGAGCGATGGACGCGATTGCTGCTCGCCGCCGATCGCCGACCTGATCGCCCACGACGAGTACTGGCGGACAATGACCCGCGCAGCCCTGGCCCCGGTCGTCGGGTCCGTCCGCGACCTGTACGAAAACCGGTAGCCGCGGCCTGGAAGGCATTGGACGCCGGGAGTCGGTCGTGCGGATCGGGAGACGAAGGGAAGTCCGCTGGAAGCAGCGGAACTATACGCGCTTGGCTGGCGTGTGCTTGACCTGTTCGATCTGCGCCTGGTCGTAGAACCGCTGAATGTCTTCGGCATGCACCTCAGCCGGAATCAGCGACGTCGCCGCCGCGCTGGCCACTGCCAGACCGTACCGGTAGCTGTCCTTCACATCCCGCCCGGTCAGCAGACCCGCCAGAAAACCGCCCAGCATCGCATCGCCGCACCCGACCGTATTCTTAACCTCGGCCGGGTCCATCGGCACGTGCCCCCGAATATTAACGCCATTGCCAAAAATGTAGCCTCCCTCGGCCCCACACGTCACCAGCGAGTACTGCACCATCTCTTTGAGTATGTCCGCCGCCCGCAGAACCTGCTCGCACGTGCGAATCTCAGCCCCCAGCATCTCGGAAAGCTCCAAGAGGTTCGGTTTGACCAGAAACAGCTTCAGCGGGCTGCAGCCGCGCAGCACCGACCCGCCGCTGTCCACGCACACCCGGGCCCCCTGCATCTGGCATATCTGCAGCAGCTCGATAAACTCCTCAATGCCAATGCCTTCCGGCAACGATCCCGAAAAACAGACCACCACGTCCTTCCGCGCGATCAGCCCCAGTTTCTTGCGGAGCTTGCCCAAACTGGCTGCGTCCACGTGAAACCCCCGGTCGCGGATGTGCGTCTCGATCTTGCTGACCGGGTCCACAATCGTGATGTTCTCGCGGGTCTGGCCCTCGATGGCGAACAGCTCGCACGCGAGATTCTCCCGGCTGAGCGTCTTTTCGAAGTAGTCCTGCTGCCCCCGGCCGATGAATCCCGTCACGGCCGTCGGCACCTTCAGCAGATTCAGCACCCGCGCCAGGTTCACCGCTTTGCCCGCAGCCCGGCGGAAGATCTGCCGGCCCACCTGGTGGGCTCCGATCGCGAAATTCGGCACCTCAATGCCCCGGTCGATGGCCGGGTTCAACGACACCGCGATGACTTGAGCCTGCTGTTTTCCCATCGCCGTATTATAAGGGGATAAACTTTCCAGCGGCAATCGTCGATTATTCCTCTATGGGCGAAGCCGCGATTTGTGCCGCATTTGATTATTGGACCTCGCCACGGTAAGATAAACGCCTTACACTCGTTGACCAATGGGAGATAAATTCTCATGGCCGTTTCATCGCGGATCATGATCAAGAAAGTCGCTGAGGTGACGATCGTCGATTTCATCGACGCCGCCATCATGGACGTCCTGCAGATCCAGCAGATCGGCCAGGAACTATACGAACTGGTCGACCAGCAGGACCGCCGGTACATCCTGCTGGACTTCTCCAACGTCAAGTTCCTCTCCAGCCAGACCCTCGGCATCATGCTCAACCTCCACAAGAAACTCGCCGGTCGAAAGGGCTGGATGGGAGTCTGCGGCCTGAAAAAAGACCTGCACAAGATCTTCAAGCTGACCCGCCTGGACCGGATCTTCAACTTCTATGAGACGCAGCAGGAGGCTTTGCGAACGGTGCGAATCAAATGAGGTAAACGGCTTCGGGAATCAGCGGAGGCACGGACATGGCGGCCGACACGTCGAGGGATGGGGTGGCGTTTGATACGGAAAGCGGCGTGACCGTGGCGACCCTGGGGTCCGCCGAAATCACCACCATGCCCCACGCCATTGACCTGCTCGCCCCCTTCGAGCAGGAAATCCAAAGCCACAGGCCCAAGAAACTCCTCATCGACCTGCGGCACGTCGCCTTCGTCTCCACCACCGCCATCAACATGCTCCTGGTCGTCCTGAAGCGCGTCCGAACCTACGGCGGCGACGTGTACCTGACCAACCTCAACGCCGCCGTTCGACAAGTCTTCGAAAACATGCGGCTCACCGAAATCTTCCAAATCTACCCCGACCGCCAAACCTCCCTCGACCGGATCACCGGCCAGGCGTAGGCCGAGTAGGGCGGGAGGTTCTCGCCGAAGGCGAGGTTCACCCGCCATCTCCCGTCCTCAATCCCCCTTCCATGAGGACGTGCGTTTTTAGCTGACCAGTGTGAGGAAGCCCCAGCCGGCGACGAGCTGTTAGCCACGAGGGTGTCGTTGCGGATGCCCGCAGGCTGACGGTTAAACCTAGTCCCCTATGAAGTAATCGCTGTCGATCTTCTTGGTTTCATACGCTGTTACGGGAGTGACCCCGACGTTGTGGTCGATCATGAACTGAGCCAACTGCTCGCCGTCGATGAGGACGATCTTCGAATCGATCCTCGAAACGTACTCCTGGGCCTCACGAGTGAAGTCAGAGGTTGTAATAAAGACCCCTTTCCTCGCACGATGGCCTTGAAGAGCGCCAGCAAATTTCTGAATCTCCGGACGGCCTATCGTCGCATGCCATCGCTTGGCTTGAACGTAGATTACATCGAGACCCAAGCGGTCTTCATTGATGATACCGTCTATCCCCTCGTCCCCGCTTCGACCGATGGCCCTGCCGGCTTCTTTTCGGGAACCGCCGTAGCCCATCCTGACCAAGACGTCGATGACGAGCCGCTCAAAGAAGGAAGGAGTACATTCCTTCACGGATTTCAGGAGCTCAGCCGACAGATCTTCGCGTAGCCTCTGATATGCGGATTCGAGCATCTCGCCGGGGGTCTGTAGAGTCTCTCCTTCGGACGTGTCTCCGCCCTGTTCACGTTCGCGGTGCTTTGATCTGAACTCCACGAACTCGGGGAACTGATCGAGAAACCTGACATCTATTCTGACTGGCTTCTGGGACAGGACTTCTCGGCCACGATCAGTTATCCGGAAATGCCCGCGACGCGGGGCCTCCAGGAGCCCCGCCTTAGTCAGGTAGGACCGCGCCCAATGAACACGATTGTCAAACTTCGGCTGTTGCCCGCTTGGCAAGAGTTCACTTCTCTCCGCCTCCGTAAGTTCCAACTCATTGGATAGGCCCTCAATCGCCTCTCGTAAGGAATGATCGTTTCCATCGTCGGCGAGTCTGAGCAAGGGAAGCATGATCGACTGGTAATCGGGTATGGCCACGTATGCTTCTCCTTCTGTCAGAGCTTAGCTGTTCTTGGACCGATCGGCACAGAGTTCAGGACCTTTATCTCCTAAGACGTGACCCACCTTGGAATCAGCGTGCACGAAATGATCCTCGTGCCGCAAATGCCACGCCAAGGTCATAGGCTACCGGCTTGCATGCTGATGTCAAGAACGAAGAGACGCAAGCTTCGCAGCCTTCGTCTCTCCGATGCAAAGCGAGAAAGGACCCGCCCCCTCTGGAATGCCAGATACTCCTGGCGTGTTCGCTCAAATCTCCAGATTCTTCAGCCGCTGCTCGCGGTCGTAGGTCTGCAGTGCTTCCACCAGTTCACCGAGGTCGCCCATCATGATCCGGTCCAAACTGTAGAGGTCCAGGCCGATGCGGTGGTCGGTGACGCGGTTCTGCGGGTAGTTGTAGGTGCGGATCCGCTGCGAGCGGTCGCCCGAGCCGACCATGAGGCTCCGCTGCTTGTCGCGCTCGGCCTTCTTCTCGGCCTGGTATTTCTCGAAGACGCGAAGCTTCAGAATTCGCCAGGCCTTGGCGCGGTTCTTGTGCTGCGAGCGCTCGTCCCGCATCGAAACCACGATGCCGGTCGCAATATGTTCGAGGCGGATGGCTGAGGCGACCTTGTTGACGTTCTGACCGCCGGGCCCGCCGGCTCGCGAAACGCTCTCGACCACCTCGTCCGGCTTGATGTCGATATCGACCTCTTCCGGTTCGGGCAGGACGGCGACGGTGGCGGCGGAGGTGTGGATCCGCCCCTGGGCCTCGGTCTCGGGCACCCGCTGAACGCGATGCCCGCCGCCCTCGTAGCCGAACACGGAGTATACGGCGGCTCCCTTGATGTTGAGGATTACCTCGCGAAAACCGCCCATCTCGGACTCCGAGGCGTCGAGGACCTCGGTCTTGAAGTTCAGCTTCTCAGCGTAGCGGAGATACATTTCCAGCAGGTTGCCCGCGAACAGCGCCGCCTCGGCCCCGCCGGTGCCCGCCCGGATCTCCATGATCACGCTGTCGTACGCCATGTCTTCCGAGGTCACCAGGGCCGATTTGATCTGGTCCATGATCTGATCGCGCTGCGGCGAGAGCTGGTCGATCTCCTCGCGGGCCATCTCACGCAGCTCAGCGTCCTGGCCGCCGTCGGCGGCGATGACCCTGGCCTCGTTGATCTGCCGGTCCACCTTCTGGTATTGGCGGAAGGGAGTCACCAGGTGCTCCAGCCGTCCCCGCTCCTTGGCCAGCTCGACCAGGCGCATGGCCGAC
>Ga0123328_1000403_pt1 | contig 45979 bp, 32 predicted proteins | sample BioC12SIPDNA_2_FD_89702 | JGI IMG/M metagenome (GOLD analysis project Ga0123328, IMG submission 89702) | Anaerobic biogas reactor microbial communites from Washington, USA - Biogas_R1_A C12 SIP DNA | ecosystem: Engineered > Bioreactor > Anaerobic > Unclassified | place: Washington, USA...
CGTTCCGGGCCACCGAATCGTGGATGCACACCACAGCCGATGGGGACGGCGACTGGGCCAGCAGCTCGCGGACCTCGCGGCGGCCCTGGTCTTCGACCGGGCCAACTTCGATCTGGCGGATATAGCCATCGGGCATGTCGAGGTTCTGCCGCTTCATTTCCTCGCAGAACCCGGAGAACCGCTGATCGGCTGAGAACACCTCCGGCAGGCCGCGGATATAGGCGATCCGCCGATGGCCCAGCCCGGCCAGGTGCCGAACGATCTCACGGGTGGCGGCGAAACCGTTGCTCGATACGAAGCTGTACCGGCAGAGGCTTTCGCCGGAAATGGGCGAGGCGATCAGGACAAAAGGTATACCCTTATCTTCGAGCGTCTGGACGACCTGGAGATTGAAGTCGGTGAAGCCGGGCAGTTGGATGGGCGAAAAGATGACCCCGCCGACCCGCTGTTCGATGATCCGCTGAAGATGGGCCTGGGTTTTTTCGCGGCTGCTCTCGTGATTGCAGACGATCAGCGAGTAGCCCTGCTCGTGGACCCGGGCTTCGATTTCGTGGACGACCTGGCCGAAATTGTCCCACCCGCCCGGCTGGCTGGCGACAATGGCCGCCAATAACTTATTGCCATTATGAGGCTTACGGCTCCGCACGAACGTACCAGCCCCGCGTCGCCGGGCCAGGATCCCCTCCTGGACGAGCAGGGCGATCCCCTCGCGGACGGTGGCCCGGCTCATACCGTACTGGCGAACCATCTGACTTTCGGTGGGGAGCTGATCGCCCACGCCGATATCGCCTCTTTCGATCTGCTCCAGGATCAGCGACCGAAGCCGACAGCGTTTATACGTCATATCCCTTGTCCATAAATACCACTATTACAACACTAAAGAGTATACCGTTTAACTGAATTTCGGTCAATGGTTTTCTTAGCCGCTAGCGCCTGCGGCTTGCGTTTGGCGGGTTTGGGATATAGGCTGTCTTTTCACGGCAGGTCGGGCCTGTCGCGGAACCTGGTTCGAGGCCATGAGCATGTGGACCGATCTGGAGTGTTTCCGGGCCACCGTCGAGCATCGGCGGCCGGGGCGGATTCTCTACTATGCCTGGTGCGTTCCCGACTTGCGCCGCCGGGTGGCCGAGGGGATCGGGACCGACGACATCGCCGGTCATTACGGGATGTTTAGTCCGGTGGGCATCGCCATCAGACGCCCTGAGGGCGCATCGCCGCCGGATTACTCGGCGTACTGGAGGGATGAAGACCTGCCCGAAGGCACGGCGATCAACGAGGTCGGGGTGGCGTTGAAGCCGAGCGGGTTCTACCATTTCGAGGGTTACGTCTCGCCGCTGCGGAACGCGACGAGTCTGGCTGCGATCGAGAACTACCCGCTGGAGGATCAGCGGGCGTGGACCGGCTCGCACATGGCCCATGAGGTGCGTCAGGCCCATGCCGACGGCAGGGTGGTCAATAGTTGGGTCGGGCACATGTACGAGACGGCGTGGCAGATCCGCGGCTACGAGCCGTTCCTGATGGACATGGTGGAGCGGCCGTCGTGGGCGGAGTGTCTGCTGGATCGGCTGGCCGAGCAGAATATGATCCGGGCGGTCGCAGCCACGCGGGCGGGCGTCGACTGGCTCCACTGCGGCGACGACGTGGCCAACCAGAAGGCCCTGATGTTCTCACCCGACCTGTGGCGGTCGATGATGCTCTCGCGGTGGCGCAAGGTCTGGCAGACCTGCAAGGCGATTAATCCTCAGATCAAGGTCTGGTATCACAGCGACGGCAACGTTTCGGCGATCGTACCCGAACTGATCGAGGCGGGCGTCGATATTCTCAATCCGCTTCAGCCCGAGTGCGTGAACCTCGATGATCTGCACCGGCGGTTCGGCAGGCGGCTAACCTTCGACGGGACGATCGGCACGCAGACGACCATGCCGTTCGGATCGGCCGACGACGTGCGGACCCGCGTCCGCGAGGTGATCGACAAGTACGGCCGCGAAGGCGGGCTGATCGTCTCGCCGACTCACGTGCTGGAGCCTGAGGTGCCGCTGGACAATATCGACGCCTTTTTCCAGACGTGCCGCGAGTACGGCCGTCTCGACGCATAGCTTCACATATTTCACGGAGAGTCACCATGCACAACATTCCTCTGACCACGATCATGCGGGCCGCTTACGAGTTGCACATTCCGGTGCCCGCGTTCAACATTCCGCACCTGCCGATGGTTCAGCCGATCGTCGAGGCAATCCGCTCATGCGGCAGTTTCGCCCTGGTCGAGGTGGCGTTGCTCGAGACGACCAAGTTTCAGGCCAGGAGCTTCGCCGCGGTGGCGGAACTGTTCAACCAACACGCCGACCGCGGGTATGTGCGGCTGCACCAGGACCATGTGCCGGTGATCGACGAGGACCACCAGCGGGTCGATTGGGCGCGCTGCGTGCGCGAGGCGCTGGATCTGGGATTCGATTCGGTGATGGTGGACGGTTCGCGGTTGCCGTTCGAGGAAAACGTTGACGTGGCCCGGCAGGTGGCCCAGATGGCGCACGCGAAGGGGGCCGCATCGGAGGCGGAATTGGGCGCGGTGCTCGGCCACGAGAGCGGGCCGATCCCGCCGTATGACGAGCTGTTCGAGTCCGGTCGCGGGTTCACGCGGGTGGATGAGGCGCAGCGGTTCGTCGAGGAGAGCCATATCGACTGGCTTTCGGTGGCGATCGGCAACATTCACGGGGCGATCACCGGGGCGGCCAAGGATCAGAAGAAGGTCGAGGCGCGGCTGAACATCGAGCACCTGCGCCGGCTTTCGGAGGCGACGCGGATTCCGCTGGTGCTTCACGGCGGATCGGGCATCCGGCACGAGTCGGTCTTGCGGGCGATCGAGAACGGGATCACCAAGATCAACGTCGGCACCGCGCTTCGCCAGACGTACGAGAAGACGCTCAAGGACACCCGCGACCCGTCAGCCGCCCAGCAGGCGGTGGCTGACGACGTCCGCGAAATGCTGATCAACTACTTCCGGATTGAAAACAGCGCCGCGAGACTGGCTGAGAGGATCGCCTAACCGGGCCGCTGCTTGGTCCGATTGCGTTCTTTGGCTGATGATTTGCCTTGACGTGCCGCGGTGTTTGTGTCAGATTGGCGTTGACGTTCGGCTGGATACGGGAAAGCGAGGTGTGAGGTGGGGAAGCATCGGCTTGATTTGGTGTCCGGCGCGATTGTCTTTTCAGTCTTCTGCATGCCGTTTCTGCCTGGCTGCGGAAATGCGCGGCACGATCCGGGGGTGACGGCCGATCCGCCGCCGGAGGTGCTCTCGCCCCCGGTTGCCGAGCCTGACGCGGAGGAGGACGCGTACCGGGAGTTTCTCGCGCGGCTGGGCGCTGAGCGGTTTCGGCAGGAGCATCCTGAGATCATCGAGCAGCTCGATGGCGAGGAGCCCAACGGGCGGATCACCGCGTTGCACGTGATCGCCGCCGGCGGCGATGTGGACGCCATTCCGTTGATTGTGCCGCTGGTTTTCGAGGACGGCGACCGGGTCGTTCGCATCACCGCCGCCTATGCGCTGCAGAAGATGGTGGTCGATCACGAGTTGAATCGCCGCGACCCGAACCATCTCGATCGCGTGGTGATCCTGTCTGCCGGACCCGACGACCTGGACCTTAAGCCGATGGCATGGCTCGTCCGCCGTCTGCTCGATGCGCCGGACGACGGCAACACCCGCGCCTACGCGGCGACGATGGCCGGCCACCTCGGTCTCCAGCAGTTTCGCCCGCAGCTTCGCAGCCTGCTCGAAAGCCCCCATGCCTCCGTCGCCCGAATCGCTGCGGAGGCTCTGAAAATGCTCGACGCCGCACCACAAACCCAACCGACCCAGCCGCAGGTTCACCCGCCATCCGAACTCGACGGAACTCGCGAACGGTGAGGCCGTTTTTGGAGGCACCGAAATGAATGCATATCATATCACGGCTGTTGTGATCCTTGCGATTGTGGCGCTGCTTGCTGTGGTGGTTGTCAAGCGGAGAGCGACAACGCCCGACTACAGCGATCCAAACGTGCTGCTGGCCGCATTGGCCGATGAGGCGGTCAGGATCGCCGCCGATCGCGGCGTCACTCTCGATTATTCCCCCGACTCCGTCGAGCAAGTCGAGTCGCTGCTGGCCGACCTGCACCAACGGCGAGTTGACGGCCGGCTGAGTGATGACGAACTTGGACTTCTCGCCCATCAATTCGGCGCTTATATCGGCGAGGTCCTGCGCCGCACCTACGGCGGATACTGGGCCGAAGACCACGAGGTGGCGGGGCCGAAGACCTTCCCGATCCATTGGAGGAAGCAGGGCGAGTCGTTTCCCGTCGGCTGGTGCGGCAAGCGGATGCTGTACGGAGAAGAGGACAACGTCTGGCATAAGTTTCAAATGGCCACCTCCGACGACTTTCTCAGCGGCGCGTACTGGCCGCAAGGCGATGCGAACCCTCCGTCCGATTAGCTACTCGCCACGACAAACCACAAGTGACTCTGCTGTCGTGCGACAGGACATGGTGTGAAGATGCCAGAATATCGGCACAGGCAGAGGCGGCCTCTTCACCGTCCGGTCTTGCGGCCGTATAATGGTTGGCGCACGCCGACGAGGTGATTGCGAGGTTTCCATGCTGACGCTGGTTAATACCAACCGGATGCTTCCGCCGATCGCGCCGATTGCTTTGGATTACATCGCCGGGCACATTCGGCGCGAGGGGCTGGAGGTTGAGATTCTCGATTTGAACATGGCGGGCGATCCGCGGGCCGCCCTTTCGGACTATTTTGCCAAGGCGCAGCCGGAGCTGGTGGGTTTGTCGTTTCGCAACTCGGATGATTGCTTCTGGCCGAGCGCGCAGTGGTTCGCTCCGGGCCTGGCCGAGACGGTGCGGACCATTCGGACGCTGACCGATGCGCCGGTGGTGTTGGGCGGCGTGGGTTTTTCCATCTTCGCTGAGCCGATCATGGCGATGAGCGGGGCCGATTTCGGCATTCACGGCGACGGCGAAGAGGCGCTGGTGGCATTGGTCCGCGAGTTGCGAAACGGGCGGCGGTTCGATCGGGTTCCCGGATTGATCTGGCGAGGTGCCAGGCAAGGGGAATCGCGGCTGGCGGATGGCGGCGCAGCGCAGCCGTCGTTTCACCGCAACCCGCCCGCTTGGCCGCGGGAACTGGTCCTGCCCACCAGCCGGAGCGAAGTTGACAACCGCTACTACTACGAAAACGGCGGTCAGCTTGGGTTTGAGACGAAGCGCGGCTGCGATCGGAGCTGCGCGTACTGTGCCGATCCGCTGGCCAAGGGTCGGTTTGGCCGGCTGCGCCGGCCCGCGGAGGTCGCCGATGAGTTACAAACCCTTGCTGTCCAAGGGTTTGACGTATTGCACACGTGCGATTGCGAGTTCAATGTGCCCGGCGACCACGCGGCGGCGGTCTGCGACGAGTTGATCGGCCGCGGGTTGGGCGAGCGGGTTCGCTGGTACGCGTACCTGGCTGTGGTGCCGTTCGGTCCCGATTTAGCGGCGAAGATGGCCAGGGCCGGGTGCGTGGGGATCAACTTTACCGTCGACTCGGTGAACGATGCGATGCTGGCCCGCTACCGTCAGCCGCACCGCCGCGAGGACATCATCCGCGCGGTGGCGCTGTGCCGCGAGCATGGCATCCGCTGCATGTTCGACCTGCTGCTGGGCGGGCCGGATGAGACGCCGGAGACCGCGGCTGAGACGATCGACCTGATCCAGCGGATCGGGCCGGACTGCGCCGGGGCGTCGCTGGGCGTGCGGCTGTATCCGGGCACGCCGATCGCCCAGCGGGTTCTGGCGGAGGCGGCGCCCGAGACCAACCCCGGCATCCGCCGCAAGTACGAGGGGCCCATCGACTTATTCCAGCCGACGTTCTACATCTCGCCGCAGTTGGGTCCGCAGCCCGCCCAATTGGTTCGCGACCTTATTGCCGGCGATCAACGGTTCTTCGAACCGGCCCTGGAGGCGAACGAGACGGGTCACGACCACAACTACAACGACAACCGGGAACTGACCGACGCGATCCGCAACGGGGCCCGCGGGGCCTACTGGGACATTCTTCGGCAACTTCGCAGCGTTTGAGCAGCGTTCGGCCCGCTGCGCCTATGATTAGCTGTATCCTCGCCCGGCTGCGGGAGTTGCGAACCGGCGGGGCGTCGGGTAAAGTGGTGGGCGCCATGGACGCCATCGTCATCGACAACGTACAGAAGCGTTTTGGGACGGTCGAAGCCGTTCGCGGACTGTCCGCGCGGGTTCCAGCCGGCAGCATCTACGGGTTTCTGGGGCCCAACGGGGCGGGCAAGACGACGACGATCCGGATGATCATGAACATCATCTCGCCCGATGAGGGGCAGATCGAGATTCTGGGCCGGTCCAGCCTGCTTCGCCGCGGCAACCGCATCGGCTACATGCCGGAAGAGCGCGGCTTGTATCGCAAGATGAAGGTGCGGTCGATGCTGGCGTATATCGGGGCGATCAAGGGCATGACGGGCCGCGAAGCCCGCGCCGCGACCGACCGCTGGCTGGGCGAGATCGGCCTTTCGGCGTGGGCCGGCCGCAAGGTGGAGGACCTCTCGCGCGGGATGCAGCAGAAGGTGCAATTTGCGGCGACGGTGATCAACGATCCGGACGTGCTGATCCTCGACGAACCGTTTTCGGGGCTGGACCCGGTCAACCTCGACCACGTCAAGGGCATTATGCTGCGGCTCCACCAGTCGGGCAAGACGATCATTTTTTCGACGCACATGATGGAGCACGCCGAGCGGCTTTGCGATCAGATACTGCTGATCCACCGGGGTGAGAAGCTCATCGACGGGCCGACGCAGGAGGTTCGCGCCAGCCACCAGACCGACGCGGTGTCGCTGGAGCTTGAGAGCGACGACCGGTTCGTCGATGCGCTGCCGATGGTGGCTGAGGTCATCCGCAACGGCCGGCGGATGGACGTGCTGCTTCGCGACGGGTCCGACAGCCAGGAGCTGCTGGCGGCGCTGGTGGGCAGGGTCCGCGTGCGGGCGTTCGAGCAGAAGATCCCCTCGCTTCACGAGATTTTCGTGCACATGGTGGGAGGGGCCGATGCGTAAGATCCTCAAGGTCGCCCAGCGGGAGTACATCGAGACGGTCAAGACCAAGACGTTTCTGCTCAGCGTGTTTCTCACGCCGCTGCTGGTCGGGATCATGCTGCTGTTCGTCGGGCGGTTCGACGGCGGCGTGGGCGGTCCTCAGCCGCCCAGGACGATCACCGTGCTCGACCTGTCGGAACAGGTGGCCGAGCCGCTGACCGCGGTGGCGGCGGAGTACAACGCGTCGCGGCCCGACCGTCAGATCCGGTTCGACGTTCTGGAGCCGCCCGAGAACCCGGACGTGCGGATCGAAGACCTCAAGCAGCAGGTCCGCCGCGGCGAGATCGACGCGCTGGTGGTGATCGATCACGACGTGCTGGACGACGGCGACGGGGCCCGGTACTACAGCTTCGCCCGCACGGTGGCCGACCTGGAGATGTACGAGAAGGTCTATCGCCTGATTAACGAGGCGGTGGTCACGCGGCGGTTCGAGGCGCAGGGCGTCAGTCCCGAGATCGTCAGCCGGCTCCAGCGCAGCATTCCGGTCGAGCAGATCGACCTGAGTTCGAAGGTCGAGGCGCAGCGCGACATGCCGGTGATGATCCTCGTGCCGTTCATTTTCGTTTTTCTGATGTTCACCGGCGTCTTCGGCGTGGGACAGGGCATGCTCACCAGCGTCATCGAGGAGAAGAGTTCGCGGGTGATGGAGCTGCTGCTCTCAGCCGTTACGCCGTTCCAGTTGATGTCGGGCAAGATTCTGGGCTTGGTCGGGGCGGGTATGACGTTGATGGCGATCTGGGGCGCGGGCGCGTATCTGGTGGGCGCGGCGATGGTCGTTTCGGACGTGGTCAGCGCGGCGATGATGCTCTATTTTCTGGTGTACTTTGTCCTGGGGTTCCTGGTCGTCTCGTCGCTGATGGCGGCGGTCGGGGCGGCGTGCAACACGCTCAAGGAGGCGCAGGGGCTGATGGCGCCGCTGACGGTGGGGCTGGTGGTGCCGATGGCGGCGTGGTTCTACATCGCCCAGCATCCCAACGGGACGTTCGCGATCGCGCTTTCGTTTATTCCGCCGATCACGCCGATGGTCATGGTCATTCGCCTGGCCGCCGATCCGGAACTCGCGGCCGGGCAGATCGCCGCGACGATCGGGCTGCTGGTCGTCTCGGTTCCAGCGGTGATGTGGGCCTCGGCCAAGATCTTCCGCACCGGCATCCTGATGTACGGCAAACCGGCGTCGATCCGGGAACTGGCCCGGTGGATACGGTACCGCTGAAGACGGAATTCTGAACGCCGAAATGCGTCGGGGCGACCAGGACCGTTCTGACGCCGGTCCCGGCCGCGGCGATGGCCGCGACGAACCCGGAGACGCCCGCGCCGGCCACCGCCACATCGACCTCGTGGATTACCGGCACGTTTCGCTGCTCGCTGACGGTCTGCATTCTATCTGCCTGCCTTTCTTTCGTTCGATCAGAAGTCCATCGTTCGTCTGGCCAGTTCCAGTTCCAGTTGGCGCAAATCGCGGCCGTTTTGTTCGTAGAACCGCACCTGTTGCCGCGACTCGGTCTCGGCGGTCAGCATGTGCCGGGCGAACGCCAGGTGATGGTCGGACTCCAGTTCCTTTGCCTTCGGCTCGATCCGATCGAAGAGCCGCAAGAGCTGATCTCGCACGGTCAGGATCTCGCCGGTGTGCGGTTCGATGATCCTGGCGTCGAGGTCGTAGCGCGTCGCCTTCCAGCGGTTCTGGTCCAGGTAGTGCTCGACCAGCCGCTCCGGCTCGCGTCCGGCTTCAAAGTCGTCCTGGAGCGTCGCCATCGCCGCTTGGATCACCGCGGCCAGCGCCGCGGCGCGGCGCACGTCGGTCGGCAGATCAAAGCATCGGAACTCAATCGTACCCAACGGCGGCTGAATGCGCACCGCCCACCACAGATCCCCGGGCCTGGCCACGTCGCCCGTCTCGTGCAGTTTGCCGTAGTACGCCTCCAACTCGGCGAAGGAGTGGAAGTCGGGCGGCGTCATCGTCCGCGGCATGGCGTTCATCAGCATCTGCCGCGTGGAGGCCAAGCCGGTCCGCCGGCCGTCGAGGAACGGCGAGTTGGCCGACAGGGCGAGCAGCGGATAGACCCAGCGGCACATCTGCCGCATCACGTACATCGCGCCGTCGGCACTGCGCATGCCGACGTGGACGTGCAGGCCGAAGGCGATCAGGCGGCGGGCGACGTCCACGTAGTGCTCAGCCAGCCAGCGGTAGTGTTCGGTCTGGACGATCGGCTGATTGGTCCAGTCGGCATACGGATGCGATCCGGCGGCGACGGCCAGGACTCCCACCTGCCGGCACGCCTCGGCCAGATCGCGGCGGGACTGGATCACGTCGTCGAGCAACTGGTCGGCGGTGCGGCAGACCCGGCTTCGCATCTCGATCACGCTGAGGATCAGCTCGTAGCAGGCCGACTCGTTGGCCCAGCCTTCGAGCCGCTTCCAGACCTCTTCCATCCGCGGCGCGAGCTGTCCGGTCCGCGGATCGATCAGGTGGAACTCCTGCTCAACCCCCATCGTCGGATACGTGTTCGGTTTGAACGGCTTCATCCGGCTTGCCATGACATCCCCCGTCAAGTCTCCTGGAACTCAGTGGCTTCGCGAATGTCACTGCGTCGCGGGTCCGTCGTCGGCGCAGAGCATCGAGGCCATTCCCGCCAGCACCGCCATTCCCGCCTTGACCGCTCCGTCGGCGAAGTCGAACCGGGCGTTGTGCAGTTCCGGGCTGTCGGCGCCCACGCCGATCCGGCACATCAAGCCGGGAACCTGCTGGAGGTAGAAGCCGAAATCCTCCGAGCCCATACTCGGCGTTTCAATCGCCACAAAACTCCGCGGCCCCAGCAGGTCACCCGCCACCCGGCGGAACAGGCTGTAAAGCCGTTTGTCGTTGCTGACCACCGGCGTGTGCTCCAAGAACTCCACTTTGGCCTTCAGGCCGACCGCGTGACAGGTGCCGTCGACCCGCTCGACCACCTCCCGCAACGTTTGGGCGCGAAGCCCGGTGTCGAGCGACCGGATCGTGCCCGAAAGAACTCCTGTATCCGATATAATGTTAGGCCGCTCGCCGACTTCGGCCTGACAGAGGCTGACGATCCGCTCGGGGGTGTTCATGTCCGACAGGGCCTCGATCACTCGCGCCACTCCCATCAGCGGGTTGCGAGCGAGTTCGGGCCGGGCCCCGTGCCCGCCCTGTCCGAGCACGGTGATCCGAAACACGTCGCACGCAGCCATCATCGCGCCGCACCGGGCTCCGACCGATCCGACGGCCAACCCCGGCCAGCCGTGGACGGCCAGGATGGCATCCGGGCAGGCGTCGATCGCTCCCGCCTCGATCATCGCCGACGCCCCCATGCTGGCCTCCTCCGCCGGCTGAAAGATCAACCGCACCCGCCCGCAGAGTTGGTCCGAGAGTGAGGCGAGAACCCTCGCCGCTCCCAGTACGATCGCCATGTTGCCGTCGTGGCCGCAGCAGTGGGAATAGCCGGGATGCTGCGACCGGTAGTCAAAGTCGTTGGCCTCCTCGACCGGCAGGGCGTCCATGTCGGCCCGCAGGGCCACGCACGGCCCCTGCCGGCCGGTGGCCAGTTCGGCCACGATGCCCGTTCCCGCGATCTGCGTCTGGAGGCTCAGGTCCAGGCTGATCAGCTCCTCGGCGAGGATTTCGGCTGTCTTGTACTCCCCCAGTGCCGGTTCGGGAACCCGATGCAGCCGGTGCCGCAGCACCACCGCACGCTCCCAGCACGTCTCGACCGCCTCAAGAAATTGATGCTTATTAAGCATAATTCATAATTATGTTATAGTGCCTGCGCTACGTCATTCGTTCGTTATTTTACTGAAACCCCCCTTTTCCGGATACCGAAATCGGCGAATCCGGAGCTTCACGGCTGCTCATCAAGGCCGAATTCGCGGATCCAGTCGTCGATGCTCTGATCGCCGGCGAGGCCGCGGCGTTTCTCCATGGGTTCCCGCGGCGGGCGCCGGCGGCTGAGTTTCCGGCTGACTTCGGTCCAGAATTCGTCGCTGGGCATCATTTTAGAGCCGCGTTTTTTGGCGGCCCGGCGGATCTGGCGGTCGGATGAGACGATCAGCAGCGTGCGCGGAGCGCTGTAGGTGGTGAGAAACTCGATGATCGCCGCATCAGCGGTGAGCTTGGGTCCGACGAATTGAAGTCCCAGTCGCCGGCACAGCGCGCCGGCCTCATGGAGCGTGGGCGGCGGCTTGCCATCGAAGACCAGCAGCACCTCGTGGCGCGTCTGGCGGGTCCAGGCGTCCAGCGTCGCGATCAGCGCGGCGACGGTCAGGCGCTCCGGGGCCTCGACCTGGCGCTTGGCGGCGTGGAACAGGTTGTAGGCGTCGATCAGAACCTTCACGGGCCTCCTGGCATCGGCTGGAGAATTCTGTAACCAGTTTTCGGCCAGACACTTGCAATTATCGACCCCGGCCCTATAATTGCAGTAGAATTTTCGGCCAAAGGCTCTTGTCAAACGGGCCGAAATCGCTACCATAGGCGGGTAGCAGTGGACTGGGCGTGTGCCCGAGCGGCCAAAGGGGACGGGCTGTAAACCCGTTGGCGTGAGCCTTCGGTGGTTCGAATCCACCCGCGCCCATTCACATCCACACGGCGGTCTCGTCCGAGGCCGCCTTCCGTCCAAGGTCAAAACCAGCGGTCGGGATCAGTTCGATTCCCGCTCGTCGGGGCCGGAGGCTTGGCGACGTCTGACTTCGTAGAGGAGCAGGGCGGCAGCGACCGCGACGTTGAGCGAGGACATACTGCCCCGCATCGGGATCGTGACGCGCTGGTCCGCGGCGTCGATGGCGGACTGGGGCAGGCCCTCGTGTTCGTTGCCCAAAATGAACAGCAGCGGGAGCGGAAGTTCGGCCTGCCAGATGGACCGTTCAGCCCTGGCTGAGGTGGCAACCGTCTGCACGTGGCGCCGGCGGGCCCACGTCCAGACCGCGTCCATGTCGGCGGCGTGAACCACGCGGACCGAGAAGAGCGCGCCTCGACCGGCCCGGATGGCTCGCGGATGGTAAGGGTCGGTGCTTTCCCCGACGAGGATGCAGCCGGACGCTCCGGCGGAGTCGATGGTCCGCAGAATGGTCCCCAGGTTGCCGGGATCGGAGATATCGCTGAGGCACACGAAGACGTCCGCCTCGCTGACCTCCAGCGAGTCCAGGTCGGTCCGGCCGCCGGTGACGATCGCGGCCAAGCCGTCGGGGTTGTTGAGTTCGCTGACGTGCTCGAACACCGGCTGGGTCAGGGCCACGCAGGAGACGCCGTCGGTCCGCAGTTGCCGGACGAGGGATCGGCCGGCCTCGTCGAGCAGCGTGTCGCAAAACAGGAGCGTTTCGATTCCTCGATGGCCCGCCATCGCGCGCGAGATGAAGACGGCGCCCTCGATGACGAAGGCGTTCTGCTTGCGGCGCGCCCGGCTTTGCTCCTGAAGCCGCTTGACGCGGCGGATCAGCGGGTTGTGTCGGCTGTCGATTCGAGTCGGCGGCTGCGATGCCATGTCCAGTTCTTCCTGTTTGTCAGCTCTGTATCAGCGGTAGGTCGGCACGTTGATCTTGATTCCGCCGCGGCGGCCGGATTCGGCGGCGCAGATGCCGGGGACGGTCATTTCCAGGCCTCGGACCACGTCGAGGTACGGCGGCTCGTTGTTGATGATAGCCTGGATGAAATCGCCGATCATGTAGTATTCGCTGGTGCCGTGCCCGCCGGCGCTTGCTTCGGGCGGAGCGTCGGCGTGGGTCAGGCTGCACGGGATCGTCTGCGTCTTGCCTTCGGCTTCGGTGTAGAGCATCAGCTCCTCGTACCAGCGGTAGCGGTTGGTTTCGATGGCTCCGACGGTTCCGTAGACGCCGAGGAAGTGGAACTCCGGCTGTTTGGCGATGCTCGAGGCCCGCAGTTCGCGGATGACCCGCCCGCCGGAGGTTTGGAAGGTGGCCGCGGCGGCGCGGACTTCGCCGGGATATCGCTGGGCGGGGGCTGCGCCGATGCTGCAGACGGCTGAGGCGATCGGCTCGTCGATCATCAGCAGCAGCGGTCCCAGTTCGTGGGTGCAGTAGCGGATGTCCTCGAACTCGCCCCGCCAACTGGGCGCGTCGTGCGTCCCGCCGCCGAGGCCGTCGTCGCGGTCGAAGACGATGTGCCGGCAGTCGTGGATGTATTCGCCCTCGGCGAAGGCGATCCGGCCGATGCGACCCTCGCGAACCAGCCGGTGCATTTCCTGGACGATCGGGAAGTAGTTGACGTTCTCAGCCGCCATGTAAATCCGGCCGCTGCGGCGGACGGTTTCGAGCAGGTCGTCGGCCTCCTCCAGGCTCATCACCACAGGAATCTCGCAGAGCACGTGCTTGCCCGCCGCCATCGCCTTTCGCGTGCACGCAAGGTGCGTGGACGGCGGCGTGACGATGACGACCGCGTCCAGGTCGGCCGCGCAGAATGCGTCGTAGTCGTCGAAGGCTTTGCACCCGACTTCGCGGGCGACCTGTTCGGCCCGCTCGCGGTTCAGATCGCAGACGGCCACGAGTTCGCAATCGCGGCGGACGTTGATCAGCGTGGCAAATCCTCTGCCGCGACGCAGTCCCGCAGCGCCGAAACGAATAGCCATGCCTTTTCTCCTCCAGACCCTTCCCAAACTGGATCACAGGCAGAAACCCAATCGGCGCGTCAAGGTATCGCCAACTGTGGGATGTGTCAACCAAGGAGATTCCGAGTTCCCCTCGAGCGCCTAGCGCAGCTCGACCCGCGGATCGACCAGGGCGTAGCAGATGTCGGTGACGATCAGGCCGAACACGTAGAGCAGGGCGCCGATGAAGGTCATCGCGCTGATGACGGGGTAGTCGCGTGAGTGGATCGCCTCGATGGTCAGGTAGCCCAGTCCGGGAATGCCGAAGAACCGTTCGAGCAGCAGCGAGCCGAGGAACAGGAACGGGATGGCCAGGACCACCCGCGTGATCACCGGGATCATCGCGTTCTTGAGCACGTGCTTGAAGAGCACCCGGTGGGCCGAAGCCCCCTTGGCCCGGGCGGTCCGCACGTAGTCGGCGTGGACCTCGTCGAGGATCACCGTCCGGTAGAACCGCACCTCGGCGCCGAGGCCACTGACCACGCCGATCAGCACGGGCAGGATCAGGTATTCGATCTTGGCCCAGCCCTCCTCGTAGCCGAAGACCGGAAACCGGTCCAGCCTGTAGGCGAAGAACCACTGGGCGAACAGGATGTACGAAAGGTACGGCATGCTCATGGCCAGCACGCACAGGACCACCAGCCCGCGGTCCGCCAGCGTCCCGCGCACGTAGGCCACCATCAGCGAGACGGCCAGGGCAGTCGGCAGCCCCAACAGCAGGATCGGCACGGTCAGGCTCAGGCTGGGGATCGCGCCTTCCCTGATGATCTCGGTGATGTCCCGTCGGCTGCGGTAGGACTTGCCGAAATCGAACGTTACGGAGTCCCATATGTGGTGGAAGAACTGCGAGTCGACCAGGCCGGCAAGCCCGCGATCCTCGAAGGCGTGCAGGTTCACCAGCAGCGGCTTGTCGAAGCCGTACTCCCGCCGGACCTGTTCGAGCGTCTCAGCGGAGGCGCCCTTGCCCGCCATCTCGATCGCCGGATCGCCTCCGACCAGGTGAAACAGGATGAACAGAATCACCATCACCCCGAAGACGATCGGGATCACGTTCAGCAGCCGACGAATGATGTACGCCTTCACCGGCCCACCAGCTCCTTGCGCAGCTCAAGATCGAGGTCCGAGTACTTCGCCGCGCCCCATCCGAACGCGTGCGGCTTGTAGTTCCGCACGTACTTGTAGTAAGGCACGAAGGCCACGCGATGGGCGCTGAAGATGCACGGCACGTCGTCAACCACGATCCGCTCCAGTTTCCGGGCCAGTTCGACTCGCTCCGGACCAGGGTCCATGGTGTCGAACCGGCTGTACAATTCGTCGAATTCGGGGTTCCGATAGTTGAAGTTGTTGGGGCCCGGCGAGACGTTGGCCCCGTAGAAGAGGAACAGGAAGTTCTGGGCGTCGGGGAAATCGGCGACCCAGCCCATCGAGAAGATCTGGACCGACTTGTGGTGCACCTTGTCCTGGAACGTCGGCCAGTCCATGTAGTCGAGCACCACGTTAAGGCCGATCTTCTCCATCGACCGCTGGAAGTACCCGCCGTACTGCCGCACCGTGGTGTCGGTGCCGGGCAGCGAGAGCGTGACGGTGATCGGCCCGCCGTGGATCGCCTCGGCCTCCTTCATCTGCTCGCGGGCCCGGTCCAGATTGAACTCCGTCCACGGGTTCTCCATGGCCGGATCGTATTCCTTGAACATGCGCGGGAAGATGCCCTTGGCCGGGTAGCCTCGGCCGTTGTTGAAGACGTCGATGTACTCCTGGCGGTTCCACGCGCAGCTCATCGCCCGGCGCAGCGGCCGGTTCTTGCCCACCACCGGGTCTTCCATGTTGAACCCGAACCAGTAGTTGTCCGGCTGCTCCTGGACGACCAGTTCGATTCCCTTCCGAGCCAGTTCGGGGCTGAGCTTGCGTTCCGGCGTGATCGCCTGGTTGAAGAAGTCCTTGGGAATGCCCGCCGAGTCGATCTTGCCCTTCATGAACGAGAGCCACAGCGGCTGATCCTCTTCGATAATCGTGTAGACCAGCGCGTCGACCAGCGGCAGCGGTTTGCCCGCGTCCTCGAGCAGGCCCGCTTCATCGTCGCCCGGCTCGCCCTCGGTGGGATAGAATTCCTCGCGGTAGTTGGGGTTGCGGACCAGGACGATCTTGGAGCCCCGCTTCCAGCTCTTGAGGGTGAACGCCCCCGTTCCGACGGTGACGTTCTGGATCTGGTCGCCGTAGAACTCGACGGCTTCGCGGGCCATCGGGGCCGACGGCAGGTGGGCGAGGGTGTAGAGAAAATACGGACACGGACGCTTGAGGGTGATCCGCAGCGTATGGTCGTCGACGGCCTTGAGGCCTTCGACCGGCTGCGAGTAGTCCACCTGGTCGGCCGACGCGACGGTCTGGGTGTACTGGCGGAACTCGTCGAGGCCGACGATCTTGTCCTCGAGGAACGGCCAGTTGCGGCTGAGGTATTTAACGTTGGCAATCCGCTTCCAGGCGTAGACGAAGTCGTGGGCGGTCAGGAGCCGGCCCTTGCCGCCGGGAAAGCACGGGTCGTCGACGAACCGCACGTCCGGACGGAGCCTGATCGTGTAGGTCAGCCGGTCCTCGCTGATTTCCGGCATCGCCGCGGCCAGGCCCGGCTCCAGCTCGTACGGCCGTTTCAGGTAGCTGTACTGATAGAGGCACTCGTAGCACTGGCTGCCGACCGCCGAACTGGTGGTATCGCCGATGTCGCCCGGGTCCAGCCCGCGCACCTTCGCGCCCAGCGCCAGGTACCGGACCTTCTTGCCCGGCCCGTCAATATCGTCCGACCTGCCACGTCCGCAGCCGCCCAACATCAATGCGGCAGAAACGGCGACGCCGAATATCCCGATCCACTGCTTCATCTATATCACCCTTATCGCAAACTGTGGACACACCTCGGCGCAATACCCGCACAGGATGCACCGTTTTGGGTCGACTTCAGCCCGCTGCCCGCCCATCGTCATCGCGCCCTGATCGCACCGTTCGGCGCACGCCCCGCACCGTTTGCACATGAAGTTCACGAAGACCCGGCGGTCGCGGTGGGCGGCCTCATCGAGGGCCTGCCGGCTGATCTCCAGTTGTCCGTCGGAGAAGATGGCGGCGTTGAGTTCCACCTCCTGCACCGTCTTGACTCCGACGCACACGCTGTCGACGAACTCCAGACCTCGCACGAAGTTGAGGGCCTCGACCGCTTCCTTGCGCAGCAGGCCGCCGGCCAGCGGCTTCATCGCGTAGATTCCGACGCCCGCCCGGTGCACTTCGGCCAGCACCTCGGATTGGCGGCTCAGCGACCCGTCGGCGATGCCCAGGCCGCGGCGATTGATCACCGGCATCAGCACGTCGATCCGGTCCGCGTTGGCCAGGGCCGCTTCGCAGCCGGCGATGGTGTGGGTCGAAAAACCCACCGCCCGGATCCGCCCGTCCCGCTTCAGTTCCAGCAGCCGATCCAGGACCGGCCGCCGGGCCTCGAAGGCGTCGGCGCTTTCGACCTGGTGCATCAGCATGATCTCGACGGTCTGCCGGCCCAGCCCGGTGAAGGTCTCGGCAAGCTGGGGCTCGGCCTCCTCGATCGTCGCAGCGGAGATCTTGGTGGCGATCGTCACGTCGGCGAGGCGCTGACCCAAGCCCAGCCGGACGTGCTCGTCCGTCCGGTACCGATGGGCCGTATCGAAGAAGTCGATTCCCATCGCCAGGGCCTTCTGGAACACCGGCTCGGTTGACTCCGGCGGGATGCCCGCCTGAAGATAGCTCATGGTCAGCGTCCCGAGGCACAGCTCGCTGACCTCGAGGCCGGTTCGACCCAGCGTGTTGCGCTTCAGTACGTTCATGGCTCCTCGAAATCGATGCGGACCCAACTCCCGCTTTCAGTTCCCGCGTTCGCAAGGGCAATTATAGGCAACGGACCGCCGATCAACAACCGGCCGGACTCCTGACGTCGGCCGGATAACCGCCAGCGGCAAGACAAACGGGACTTGCGGTGCCGGCCGCAAGTCCCGTAGGTTTCCTCAAGCGCCGACCAACCGGACGGTCACCACAGGAAGAAGTCGAGGTCGCTCCACCGGTTGCCGTTGAAGTTCCACTCGTTGGCCTCGTGTTCGGCGTCCGTCGCCCAGTAGGCCCAGTCCCGGAGGCTCTTGATGTCGCGCGACCAGTTCCCGAGTTGGCCGTAGTTGCCATTGCCCCAGACCAACAGGCGGCGCGAGACATGAACGGCCAGGCTGTGCTCGTAGCCGGCGGCAATGCTCAGCACCCCGGCCAGCGCATTGTCACTTTCGGGATCATAGACGCCGAACGGAGTGACCGCAACCGGCAGATCCCGCGACCCGCCGCCGCCCGACAGGGACGCCGGCGAGAGCCACCGGCCCTGTCTGAGCCCGAGGATCTGCGATCCGCCGTTTCCGCCGAGCGTGATGGTGGCGGTCCGGCTGTCGGACAGGAGATCCGTGGCGGCGGCCTGCACGACGACCGTGGCGCCGTTGGTCCCGCTCGCCGTACCGATGCTGATCCAGGGACTGGCCGACGAGGCGGTCCAGTTCAGATCCTCGCCACCGTTGTTCCAGATGTAGAGATTCCGCGACGTGGTCACCGGCGCCCCGACGATCTCCTGGGTGACAAGCTTGGACAGCTTGGATTCGTACGATTCGATCTGCCATTCGGCATAGACTCTGGGATCGTCGGTGGGAGCGGCCTGCAGGAGCGCGATCTCCTGGGGCGAGTTCGCGGCGTCCGCCGCGCTGATCGACAGCGTCGCATCGGAGCGGGCGATGATCTCGCCCGGATTCTCCGGATCGTTGGGCTGGTCGTTCGCGGCAAATCCCAACGTGATGATTCCGGGCGTCGAGCCTTCCGCGCCCGAGGTGATCTGCACCCATTTGTCCTCTTCGGCGGTGCCGCCCGGCCAGACGATTTCCGCCGTGTACGCCAGGTGATGACTTCCCAACTCGTACACCCGCAGAGAGCGGCTTGCCGCTTCATCCGGCAGGTAGAACGTGCTGACATTCGGCGCCACCGCGATCAACGCGTCAAACTCCGAAGGCCCGGTGTACGTGTGAACGAAGCCGAGCTGACCCTTACTCCCGGCCCCCCAGCTCCAGAGCTGGTACTCTTCCGCGGCGCCGCTGCCGACGGACTCCAGGGCCAGCGAGTGGAAACTGCCCGCCGCCACCTGCACGATGAACCGACTGGCGAAATCGCCCGTCTGGGGGTCCACTAAAGCATCCGGATCGTTCGGATCGTACTTGTAGTGCTGCGTCACCGGCACCGGAATTGAGCTCAGGGCAATGCCGGGGGGCTCATGCTCAGGGCCGAACACGCCCAACTGGCCCTGCTCATTGTTGCCACACGCCCAGACCGTGCCGTCCGCCAGGGCGGCCACCGTGTGGGTGTTGCCGCCGTCGACCGACACGACCGCCTGTCCGCCGGTGTTGACCAGCCGCGGCAACTTGCTGCCCGGCAGAAACTCGGGACTGGTGAAGCCCAGGCCCAACTGACCCTTCGAGTTCCCGCCCCACGTGTACAGGGCGCCCTCGATGATGGCCATGCTGTGGTACCAGCCGCCGGTGATGTACGTCACCACGCCCAGCGATCCGAGGTTGGTCAGACCGCCCGGATCGCGGACCCAGACGGCTCCGTAGTGCTGGACGGTCCCGCCGTCGCCAAGCTGGCCCCGGTCGTTGCGGCCCCAACTCCAGACCCGTCCCGCCGTATCGACGGCGAACGAGTGCCAAGCGCCGGCGCCGACGATCACGACGTTCGTCAGCGGCTGACCGGTGTCCTCGCGGATCACCTGGACCGGCGATGGACGCGTGGTAAACGTCCCGTCGCCGCACTGACCGTAGTCGTTCAGGCCCCAGCACCAGACGTTCCCGTCGGCATCGACCGCCACGTTGTGGAACCCACCGGCCGCCGCGGCGAGCACGCCGGTCAGGAATCCCACTCCGCCTTCGCCCTTGACCTGCGTCATCTCGGGGAACATCTGGCTGGAGTGGTTGCTTCCGAACAGCGGAATGCCCTCGAGGTGGCCCTGGCCGATCTGGCCCCACTGGTTGTCGCCGCAGGCCCAGACCGTGCGGTCCTCGCGGACCTCGATCGTGTGGTACCACCCGGCGTCCGCCGGCGGGATATGCACCGGCGCGACGACCAGGGTATTCGGATCGTTCGGGTCGCCGTAACCGTCGTCCGGCAGGCCTCCGCCGTCCCCGATCTTGACGAACTGCACGGAGTGCCCGTCGCGGCGCTGGTTCACCGGATCGTAGACCCGGCTCCGCACCGTCGTCGTTTTGGTTATCTCGATCGGCTCCGGCGGCTCGAGGTAGAACGTATCGCCCTGGTCCGGCTCGTAGCCGTTGGTCGTGTAGTAGTACTCGTAGTAGGGCAGGCCGCCGTAGAATTCGGATATGCCCACCTTAACCATGAGGCTGTCGCGGAAGATCAGGGCGTCCGTGGTGGACTCGACCGAATTGGTGACGCTGGTGATGGCATCGCCCGTGATCTGGATGAAGTGGGCGGTCAGATCCTTGCGGCCGTCGATCGTCAGGTAGTAGCTGCCTTCCGGGTCCGCTTCCTCGTGGCCCGGCACCGTCTCGCCCGCCGGCCAGTCGGCTGTGGGAGTCGGAATCCTATTCTGCCGGTACCAGTCATACCAGTGGTCGAAGACCCACAGTCCGCCTCCACCGGTCGGCGTAATCTGCAGCACGGTGTTCAACGGGAACTCGATCTCCAGCTCGTCGTCCGGGTTGTCCAGCACGTACGGGCTGTTCGGGTCGTCCGGGGTGGTCACGTTGACGATGGTCACCGTGCCCTGGCCTTCCATGCTCATCCGCAGCGATGGAGGCTCGATGAACACGGCGGTGATCGCCTTGTCCTCGGTCATCGTGACCGTTTCGGGGTTCGTCTCGCTACCATCGATGTCTTCGTCGTCGTCGCTTTCCCAGTGGCTGAATTGCCGCCCGTAGGCGGGCACCGCGGTCACCGTCACGGTCGTTCCGGAGGCGTAGGTGCCGCCGGTGGGATCCAGGTCCACGTCGCCATCCCCAACCACGCTGGTGGTCAGGGTGTAGGTGCCCAGGAACACCGCGGTCACCGTCTTGTCCTCGTCCATGACCAGGTCCTGCGGGTTGTCCGTCCCGGTCAGGTCGCCCTCCCAGTGGTCGAACACCCAGCCGCTGGCCGGCGTCGCGGTCATCTCCAGCGTCTCATCCCAGTCGTAGAACCCGCTCGGCGGGGCGACCGTTCCCTGCCCTTCGATGATCACCGTCAACTGCGGACGCTCGGTGAAGACCGCCGTCACTTCCCGGTCCGCATCCATGTAGAGCGTCTCGGGATTCGTGATGCCGGTCAGGTCGCCCTCCCAGTGGCTGAACTGCCAGCCTTCATCCGGCACCGCGGTCAGCTCCACCTCGGCCCCTTCGTCGAACTGGGTGCCCGAGGGGTTGGTCTCCACGCTGCCCTGACCCACCACCGTGATCGTCAGCGTCATCTGCTCGACGAACACCGCGGTCACCAGCTTGTCCGCGTCGATCGTCAGCGTCTCGGGATTGTCGGTGCCCGAAAGGTCGTCTTCCCAATGGTCAAACCGCCAGCCGACCGCGCCGGCTGCGCTGAGCGACAGCTCCGTTCCGTCGGCGTAGGTTCCGCCGTTGGGATCGACCGTGCCCTGGCCCACGTACATCACGGTCAGCGAGAACAGCTCCTTGAAGACCGCGCGGACCGTCTTGCCCGTGTCAATGACGATGGTGGCCGGATTCGTCGTCCCCGACAGGTCGCCTTCCCAATGGTCGAAGACCCATCCGCTGGCCGCCGTCGCGGTCAGCGTCACCTCATCGTCCTCGTCATACGGCCCGCTCGACGGATCGACCGTGCCCTCGCCGGTCACCTCGACCGTCAGCGTGTACTGCCGCACGAATACGGCCGTGACCGATTTGTCGTCATCCATCGTCAGCGCGGTGGTCGCCGACGTGCCCGTCGCGTCATCTTCCCAATGGTCGAACCGCCAGCCGCTGGCTGGCGTCGCCGTCAGCGTCACCTGGGCGTTGAGGTTGTAGTAGCCGCCGGTGGGATCCACCGTGCCCTCGCCCAGCACCGTAACCAGGAGTCGCGGCTTGGCGCGGAACACCGCCGTCACCGACTTGTTCTCATCGATCAGAACGGTGACCTCAGCGTTGGTGTTCCCGTCCACCGGGTCGCCTTCCCAGTGGCTGAACGTCCAGTTCTGGGCCGCCACCGCGGTTAACGTCACCTCGGTGTTCAATGGATAGCTGGTGCCGGCTGGGTCGCGAACCACCATGCCCTGGCCTTCCACGTTCACCGTCAGCGTCCGCTCGGCCGGCGGCAGTTCCTGGAAGATCGCGGTCACTTCCTTGTTCGCGTTCATCACCAGGTTTTCCGGGTTGTTGCTCCCGTAGACCGCTCCGGACCACCCCACGAACATCCACCCCTCGCCCGGCGTTGCCAGCAGGCGCACCTGCTCATTGACCTGATAACCGTCGGAGTCGGGAGTCCGAGTTACCGAGCCCACGCCCGTGGTCGCCACCGTCAGCTTGTAACCCTCGGGCGGCGGGGTCGGAGTGGGAGTCACGTTCGGGTCGATCGTGTTGGGGTCGAACGGCCCTCCGCAGCCGGGAAGGGAAACCAGCATCGCCAGCCCGAGCAAACTCCCCACCAGAAAGGCTACAGTAAGAACAATCCCCAAGTGGTTGGCGGCATGCGTGTTGGTCAACGCCTCGGCGCAAGACCTTCCTCTTACCATAGCCTGCTTCTCCTATCTTCGCTGGGCCTATCTATCCTTTTCATTATACTGGCATCAGCAATGGCACGTCAACGAGACCGCCACTGCCGAACCGCGTGTCCGGCATGGTTCCAGATCGCGATTCTGTCGCTGCAACTGGAACCCGGGCGAACTCAACGCTCAAAACCGGTCCTGTCCGCATCTGAGGGTCGTCAGGTGAAGGCGTTTTCGCTGGGTGCTCATCGGGTATCCGGAGTCAACCTGCACACTATGGGGCGTTTGTGGCGGCGATGCTCGTCGCTCTCTCTCCGCCGGGGCCTGTCGCTAACAGCTTTGGCTGAAATACATTATATCATGCTCCGGCCCGGTCGCCAAGGGGTAAAAACCCGTCCCCCCGCTCATCGAAGCACCCCGCCTCGCCCCAGTTCCTCAAGCAACAGGGCCACCGCGTGGATTCCTCGGCGGAAGTCGTCAATGTGGAAGTATTCGTTGGGCCCGTGGGCCCCACAATCCGGCCGGGTAAAGCCCAGCAGCAGGATCCGTTCGGTCAGTTTCCGGGCGAAAAACGGCATGATCGGGAGCGTCCCGCCTTCTCGGACCATGGCTGGTTCGATCCCGAACGCCCCGAGTACCGCCTTGAACGTGGCGGCCACCGCTGGGCCGGTCCGCGGACCCAGGTACGGCTCAGCGAGTCCCAGCGTCTGAACCGTCGTCCTGACCCGCCGGTCCGCCAGGTCCAGGATGCGGCGGTCCAGCAGCGCGGATATCTCCTGCGGGGTCTGGTCGGGCACGATCCGCACCGACAGTTTGGCTGAGGCCTTCGACGGCAGCACCGTCTTGGGCCCTTCACCCGTATACCCCCCCACCAGGCCGTTGATCGTCAGGCTCGGGCGGCACCAGAGACGCTCGACCGGCAGGAACTCCGGCTCCCCGGCCAGACCCTCGACCTCCAGCCGCCGACACAGGTCCTCCTCCCCGAAATCCAGCGAGAGGAACTGCTCGTGCTCTTCCGAGGCGATCGGCCGGACCCTATCGTACAGCCCCGGCACGTCGATCCTGCCGTCCGGCCCGATCAGTCGGCCCAGGACGCTCACCAGGGCCGCCCCCGGATCGGGCACCAGCCCGCCGAACGTACCTGAATGTAAGTCCTGATTAGGACCGGTCACATCGATCTGCTTGTAGACGATTCCCCTCGTCCCGTAGGTGATGGCGGGCCGGCCCGGGGCAAATCCCCCGGCGTCCGTGCTGATCAGAAGGTCGCAGGCCAGATGATCGCGTCGGCCCTCGACAAACTTGAAGATCGCCTCGCCTGTCGACTCCTCTTCACCTTCAAAGATCACCTTGAGGTTTACGGGCAACGCCCCCTGTTCCCTTAGAAGTTGGACTGCTGAAAGATAAAGAATAATCGGTGCTTTGTCGTCCGCTGTGCCTCGGCCGACGATCCGGCCGTCCACCATCGTCGGTTCGAACGGTTCGGTGGCCCAGCCGTCCTCACGGTGGGCCGGCTGAACATCATAGTGTCCGTAGAAAAGCACCGTCGGCTTGTCGGGGTCCTGCTCCGTCTGGGCGTAGATCAGCGGCAGCCCCAGCCCATCGTGGATCTCCGCATGTCCCAGCAACTCGTGCAGGTAGTCGGCGAGCCACCTGGCCGCCGCGGCGACTTCTCCGTGCAGGGCCCGGTCGGCGCTGACCGACCGGAACCGCAAGAATTCAAGAAGTCTCGCTTGGAATTCTTCAAACCGCTGATTTACCTGTTGGGCAAAATCGGTCATCGCTCGTTCCTCCACGCTACAGGTGTTTCTGCATGTTACGAGAGTCCCCACAGTTCCCGGATCATCGCCACCGTCCGGTCCGCCAGTTCGGCTCCGCCTTCGGGACCGACTGGGCTGCTGGCTGGGACGGCGCCGTAGCCCTTGCCCGCGACCGCCCGTTCGGTGGGTACGTACGTGCCGGAGCCGGTCAGTTGGACCAGGAAAGTCTGGATGGCGGGGCTGCGGGCTTTGATCCGCAGGCCGTAGTCCAGATAGTATTCGAAGGGATTGGTCGCGATCGCCACGTCGCCCAGCCGCAGCACGTGCGCCTCGATCGGCACCCGCGGCTGGTCCCGCTCCGTGTTGAACCGTTCCACCACCCGCTGGTTCCATCGCATCTGTCGATAGGCCTTGGTGATCGGCACGTACCATCGCGGTTCATTTCGTTTTTTCGGATGGGCATCCAGGTCGGCCAGCAACGACTCGTACTGTCGGCGGCAGTTTTCGGCCGCCGCCGTCGCCTCGTTGGCCTCGTCCTGGGTGACCATCCGTCGCGGCAGTTCGACGGTGACGAGGCGGTGCACGACGAGCGGATTGTCCGCCATCTCCTTTTCCGCGCACGGCAGGGCGGCGGCCACCGCATCGGCGATCCGCGCGGCGATGTCCTGCCGCTGCGTCCGGCCCAACAACCGCCACATCCGTTCCTGGGCCGGCCAACCGATCAGGATCATGCTCTTGGCGGTCACCTGGTCGCCGGCGGCGCTGCATTGCGGCAGAACGTGCAGATCGGCGCCCAGCCGCCCGCGCAGTTCCCGCCGCGTCTCGTGCCAGTAGTCCGCGCTGATCTGGAAGTCCATCTCGCCGACCTGGGCCGGGCAGGCCACGTTGACCACCACGCCGGTCAGACGGCCGGCGCGATCCTGCGTGTACAACACGTTGACGCTCGGGTCCGTCGCGCCCTCGATGTGGGTAAAGTCCGGATCGTTCGGATCGCCGTACATCCGGGCCTCACCGCCCCGATAGCACATCCGCCGGTTGTAGCCGATCACCGCCTGACCCAAGCCAAAGCCGATCCGGCCCGGCTCGCGACTTTGCCACGCCCGGATCACCGCGGTGGCGATACGTTCGGCGGCCATCGCGGCGTACTGCGCCGGCGGCATCACGGGCAGATCGAGTCCCGTCCAGCCGGCAACCGTACCGCCACCGGCTTGCAGCACGTCATCGTGCACCCGCGGTTCGGGACCGGTGTGCGTGTGCGTGGCGTTCAGGAACACCGCCATCGGGTCCAGGTCCGGCAGGACGCTCCGCAGGCGGCTGCGCACGTCGTCGCGAAGCGCATCCGGGATCGACACGAAATCGCAACCAACCAGCACCGCCTGGGCCGGCGGCCCATCGGGCCGGCGCGACTCGATCGCCAGAGCGGTCGCGGTGACCGGATCGGCCACCGCCTCCGAAACCCGCGCGTGAAACTGTCCCGACACCAGCACCGGCTGATCCGGCGTCAGGTCCGCCTCCGCCCAGCCGATCCGCAAACCTTCAACCGATCCAGATCCACCATCGTGCATCGCACCTGCATCCTTACCACACATTCACGTACCAGGACCAGAATCATCACGTACGGAGTCACTATACCAGATCGTTTCACCCAAAACGATTGGCAATCGACGAACGATCCATCGGGGGATCTAGTCGTCCCCCGGCGTGTCATCGCCAAGCGGTTCAGGGGCCAGGGTGAAATAGAACGTCGCTCCGCGATCGAGTTCGCCTTCCGCCCAAATCCGTCCGCCGTGCCGCTGAACGATCCGTTCGACGGTGACCAGTCCAATCCCCACGCCAGAGAATTCCTGCTGGCCGTGCAGGCGCGAAAACGGCTTGAACAGCTTGTCCGCGTAGGCCATGTCGAACCCGGCGCCGTTGTCCCTGACGAAATAGACGGTCGGTCTCGCCCCGCGCAGCGCGCCGAACTCGATCCGGGCCGGCTCGCGCCCCGCGGTGAACTTCCAAGCGTTGCCCAGCAGGTTCTCGAGCACCGTCCGCAGGAGGGACCGGTCGCCCTCAGCGGTCACGTTCGGCTCGATGACCAACTCCGCGCGGCGATCCGGCGCCTGGCTGGCCAGGTCTTCGATGATTTGCTCGGCGATCGCTGAGAGGTCCACCTCCCGCCGCTGCATCTCCGCCCGGCTGAGCTGGAAGAGGGCGAGCATGGCGTCGATGATTTCGGCCATTCGCAGTCCGGCGTTGACCGAGCGTTGGAGGAAGTCGCGGCCGCGATCGTCGAGGCGTTCGGTGTAGTCCTTCAGCAGGATCTGGCTGAAGCCGGTGATGGACCGCAGCGGGGCCCGCAGGTCGTGGGCGACCGAATAGGAGAAGGAGGCCAGTTCCTGGTTCAGGGCCTGGAGCTGGGCGGTCCGCTCCTCGACCAGTTCCTCGAGATGCTCGCGATGGCGGCGGAGTTCGGCCTCCGCGCGCTTCAGGTGCGAGATGTCGTGAACGGCGGTGATGCGGACGGCGCCGCCGGAAGCCGGGGCATCCAGGCCTCTCACCTCGGCCACTCCCACGTGGCCGTCCTTATGGATCGTCCGGACCTCGTAGGGCAGGCCGGGTTTCTCCGTGAGGCTGGCCACCACCCACGGCCAGTCCTCCGGATGGATGAACCGGCGGATCTCCATCCCGCGCAGTTCGTCCATGGAGTAGCCGAGGATGTTCGACAGGTGCTCGTTGGCGTCGATGATCACTCCGTCCCGGGACACCACGATCCCCTCGAACGACGCTTGGGAAAACCGCCGAAACCGTTCCTCACTTTCGCGAAGCTCGCGCTCGGCGTCCTGTCGCTGGCTGATGTCGCGGATGATGCTCAGCAGGATCCGCTGGTGGCCGAACGTCTGGCCCTGCGAACCGACCTCGACGGGGAACTCGGAGCCGTCCTTGCGCCGGTGGACCGTTTCGAACAGCAGCCCGTCGTGGTCGGCGGTCTGCATCTGTGTTTCGATCGGAGGCGACGTCGCCTGCGTCCGCAGATCGAAGATCGTTCGTAGAAACAGCTCTTCGCGGTCGTAGCCGTAGGCCTCGACCGCGGCGGTGTTGGCGTCGATGATCCGGCCGTCATCCGGGTTGACCAGGAGAATGATATCGCGGGAATTCTCGAACAGCGCCCGGTACCGCGCCGCGTCGGCGGCCCGCTTGCGCTCGAACAGGCTGGCGCCCAGCGCCAACCCCATCACCATCACCACCGCCAGGAACGTTTGAAGGAGCAACAGCGATTCGTTGAGCGACCAGCCGCGGAACGGCCCTCGCCCCTCGTAGGTGCCCCAGACCGCCAGCAGTGTGGTCAACAGCATCGCCAGCACCACTCCGCCCTGGTCCAACCGGAACGCCGCCCACAGGATCAGCGGGATGACGAGAAACCCGATCGGGTAGCGTGATTCCAGAACGAGAAAGGGCGCGCCGAAGATCAGATCGCCCACGAGCAGGATCAGCAGCAGGACCAGCGCCAACTCCGCTGGACGCTCGAAGAGCAACCGCTGGTGCGACGGACGCCACAGGACGACTATCGGCGCGACGATGATGACGCCGACCAGATCGCCCAACCACCACGTCCACCACGTGTACAGGTACTGTGCCGGCACGACAGAACCGGCCAGCATGGTGCTGGTAACCCCGACGGTAGGGCTGACCAGCACGCTGACCATGGCGGCGACCACGAAGGCGAAAACGTCGCCGATACGGTCGAATGGATTGGCCGTCCCGGTCAGACGCCGGATCAGAAACGCCCCGAAAACCGCCTGCAGGGTGGCCCCGACCGCGATCGTGCCGCCGGCGAGTAAAGCCACTGATAGTTCAGCACCCCCGCCGCACAGGGCCTGAGCGTGGGTGGCAAAAGCCCCCAGCCATATCCCCGGAGCGACGACGTAGCCGCACAACAAAATGGCCGCCAAGGCGATTCCCGAAGGCAGCCACACCGGCGAGACGTTGCCGGGAGGAATGGCGGCAAGATATCCCACGCTGGCCGCCGCGTAGAATGCAACCGCGACCAGCAGCATTTCCAGTATTCCCCTGGGCCAACTCGACCCGCGAACCGGCGACATGAGATGCATCCCTTAAGAACTGCAAGTCGGCCCGTTGGTTCGGCAACCGGATTGATTGTCGGATCGTTCCCTGAAATCGCAGGATGGATGCTGATCGGCTTGATAGAGAAACTTCCCACCCCTGTCATCGCCGTCCGTCGGCATGGGCCGCCCCCGAACGTCCTTTAAAATATCTTATAGGCTAAGTGTGACGATGTCAAATTCGGGACCGCCTGTTGCGATCCGGCCTGTCCTGCCGATGTATGCGGTCGTAGGTCAGTTGCTGTGCAGACGCCGAATCAAAAGGATTGATCGATCAGCCGGCCCGATTTATAATGCGGAGCAGTCTGGCCCAGGCGGTTGGCCGGGCAGCCCCGGCCCTCAATCGATTATCACCGATAGCGATTTCCAACCAGGCCGAAAGTGCGTTGTGGAGACCCAAAGATGCGGACCAAGCGGATGAGCGCGAAACGGTGGATGGCGACGGTCGCGGTGCTGACCGCGGCGCTGGTCGGATGCGACCTGACCTTTGTGGTTGACGTGGAGCTGTGGCTGGGCAAAGCCAGCGAGTCGATCTCGGAAACCTACGCCTTTGACGGCGTCGAGACCGTCCGGGTCGGCACCGCCAACGGCGAGATCCGCGTGACCGTCGACCCGAACGCCACCGAGGTGCTGGTCGCCGGCACCAAGACCGCCCGCGGCGAGGACGACGCCGCCGCCCAGACGCGGCTGGACGACATCGAGATCCGGATTGCGACCAGCGGCGAAGGCAACACCGTACTGGAAATCGAAGCTCTGCTCGAAGAAGTCTCCGGCCAGATCCGCGACGAGGTCGATTTTGCGATCACCCTGCCCGCGGGCGCCGACCTGGAACTGGAGACGGACAACGGAGCCATCACCGTCATTGATAATGAGGGCCAGGTCGCCGCTGTCACCTCCAACGGCAAGATCACCGTCACCGACAACACGGGTGCGATCGACGTAAACTCATCCAACGGCGAGCTGGTGTTGACGGGGATCGTCGGAGCGGTCAAGGGTGTGACCTCCAACGGCAAGATCACGGTCGAAGCGGCCATCGCCGGAACCGAGGCCGTCGACGTCCAGACCTCCAACGGGGCGATCGACATTGAAGTGCCCGCGGCCACGACCAAGGCCGATCTGGACCTGAGCACCAAGCTCGGCCGCGTGGTCACCGAACTGCAGGACTTTACCATCACCAACCTGGAGACCGCCACGCGGTCCGTCACCGCCACGCTCAACGGCGGCGGCGGCCTGATCAAGGCGCGAAGCTCCAACGGCTGGATCACCTTCAGCGGAATGTAGACAGATCGAGAAGCGAGCTATTCTCAATCACCGACGGACGAGGGGGAGCATTTCGCCTCGTCCGTTTCTTTGCCGAAACCGATGGCCTTTTCGCCGTAGCGGCTGCGGATGCGGTCGAAGGCCTGGTAGACGTTCTGGTATTTGTCGTGGCGGTCCGGCGTCCACAGTTCCATCTGCCGGATCGGCTGGCGGGCCAAACGGCTTACTCCCACGCACACGAGGCGGATGGATCGGCGACGGTCGTAGAGGCGGTCGAAGAGGCGGCACACCGCTGGGTAGATCTCGTGGTCCAGGTTGGTCAGATTCGCCAGCGGACCCTGATGCCCGACCGTGGTGAAATCGCCATAGCGGATCTGCACGGTCACCAGCCGTCCCCAAAAACCCAAAGCCCGAAGCTGGCGGCCGACGTCCTCCACCAACTCCCGCATCACCCGTTTGACCACATTCTCGTCGAACGTATCCCGCTGGAGCGTGGTGCCGCGCGAGACGCTTTTGGGGTCTTCCGGTTCCTCGATGCGATCCGATCCCAAACCATGGGCCAGGTAGTAGAAGTCCTCGCCGACCGCTCCGAAAATTCCCTTGAGCAGGTTGACCGGAAGGGCCTGCATATCGCCCACCGTCCGCACGTCCAGCGCGGCCAGGCACGCCAGCGACTTTTTTCCGATCCCCGGCAGCGTCTCGACCGGCAGCGGAGTCAAAAAACGCTTCTCGAATCCTTCGAGCACCATGGCGATCCCGTTGGGCTTGGCGTAGCTTGAGGCGATCTTGGCGATCAGCTTGTTCGACCCGATCCCGATCGAGCAGTTGAGCCCGATCCGCCTGCGAATCGTCAGCTTCAGCCCCTGGGCCGCTTGCACCGGCCAAAAACGACTCGACGGCGGGCCGTCGTACCGCCGGTCCGTGCCCGTCATGTCGATGTACCCCTCGTCGATGCTCGCCGGCTCGACCAACGGCGAAAACTTCCGGCACACCGAGAAGACCCGCTCCGAAAAATCGGCGTAGACGCCCGCCCGTCCGGTCACGAACAACCCGTGCGGGCAGAGCCGACGGGCCTGGGTTACGGGCATGCCCGCCTTCACGCCGAACGGCCGCGCCTCGTACGAAGCCGCCGCCACCACCGTCCGGTGCTCGCCCGGCCCCTTGACGACCACCGCCTTGCCCCGAAGTCCGGGATTCAAGAGCTGCTCGACCGATGCGAAAAACGCATCCAGATCGATGTGAAAAATCACCCGAGCCACAGACGTTGGCCTCCAATCGGTCCCACTCCGCGCGCACCTGCGGCGTCACACCCAACTCCGGCATCCAAGCCGACAGGACCAAGCCTCCGATCCCTCTTTTCCATCCAATGTCATCCTAACAACTGTTAGGCATATCGTCAAGGCCCCGCCCACCGCGTTAGGAGTTTCACCAACAAAAAAAGGGGACACTTGAAATGCCCCCTTGATCTTGCCGGAATGTCCGGTTCCGGACTAGACAAAGCCGCCGTCGCGGGTGGCGGCGCTGTACCAGAGGGCGGATTTCTTGGCCACCCGGTCGAGGGATTGCGGGACGAGGCGGACGATGCCGAGTTTCTTGGCGTAGCCTTCGGCCCATTCGAAGTTGTCGTAGAGCGTCCAGAGGAAATAGCCTCGCACGTCGAAGCCGCTGGCGATGGCCCGGTTCAGTTGGATCAGGTGGTCTCGCAGGTACCCGATCCGCAGGTCGTCGGCGACGAACTGTTTGTCATCCGGTTTGTCGGCTTCGGCGTAGCCGTTTTCGGTGATGTAGATGGGGATCGACCCGTAGTAGCGGTTGATGTCCTCGATGGTCTCGTAGAGTCCTTCGGGAACGACCGGCCATCCCATCTCGCTTTTGGGCAGGTGGTGCAGATCGAGTTTGCCGGTGCCGATTACCGGGTCGTTTCCGCGCGGCGTGATGTAGTCGATCCAGTAGTAGTTGAGGCCCAGGAAGTCGATCTTGCGGCTGATGAGCTCCGAGTCGTCGACTTCGAATTTGGGGGCCCATCCCTTCTGCTCGATGATTCGCATGATGTCCGGCGGATACTCGCCCTTGAAGATCGGTTCGAGGTACCAGTAGGTGTAGAGCTGGTTGTAGATGCGAGCCGCCTCGACCGCCTCCGGCGAGTCGTCGGCCGGATGATTCTTCCAGACGTTGAGGGTGGTGCCGATCTGGGCGTCCGGCATCAGCTCGCGGGCCAGGCCCACCGCCATGCCGTGGGCGACGTTGAGGTGATGAGTGACCTGGAACGCATCGGCCATGTTCTTCTGGCCCGGTGCGTGGACGCCGCACCCGTAGCCAAGGAACGCCGTGCAGAACGGCTCGTTGAACGTGATCCACGATTCGACCCGGTCGCCCAGGCGGTCGAAGACGGTTTGGGCGTACTCGGCATACGCCTGGCAGGTTTGGCGGTTGACCCAGCCGCCCTGGTCCTGCAACGCCTGCGGCAGGTCCCAGTGGTAGAGGGTGATAAAGGGCGTGATTCGGGCCTGGAGCAGTTCATCGATGAGCCGGTCGTAGAAATCCAGACCGGCGGCATTCACACGTCCTCGCCCTTCGGGCAGGATTCGCGGCCATGAGAGGCTCAGGCGATACGCCGAAAGGTGCAACGCCTTCATCAACTCGATGTCTTCCTTCCAGCGGTGGTAGTGGTCGGCGGCCACGTCGCCGGTCTCGCCCGTTTTGATGCGGCCCGGCGTGTGCGAGAAGCGGTCCCAGATGCTCTCGCCCTTGCCGTCCTCGTTCCACGCCCCTTCGATCTGGGCCGCCGCCGCCGCCACCCCCCAGAGGAAATCGTCGCTGAAGCGGTATCGCAGCGGCATGCCCGCCGGCGCCTTGTCCGGGCGCAGCTCGGCATGCGGAAACGTCACATCCCAGTTCAATCCCTTGGTCATCATCGCCTCCATCGAAAAAGCGGCCTTTTCGGCCGCACCGGCCCTAACCTCCCGCGATCGGGCGTCTATGATGCTACGCCCGCTTCGACCGCCCGTCAAGCCATCAGACGCCGCTTTTACGCCCCGCGATCCGTCTTCCAGTTCGGCAGGGCTTTGGTCCGCCAGATATGCACGATCCGGTCCCGCTCAGCCGCGATGGCCTCATTGGCTGCGGGAAGCTGACGCACCTGCAATTCGATCTGTTTGATCATCATGCTGACCATGAACAGCGCCCCGTTTAAAGCGAGGTAGAGCAGAACGTGGATGCAGTTGAAGTAACCCTTGAATACGCCGTACATGAACAGGATAAAGGGCGTGCCCAGTACCACGATCTGGATCAGGGCGGCGTACATCTGCCGTCCGGCCATTCGGCGGTATTCATCCAAATCTTCTTGCGACCGCAACTGCGGCACTCGGCTCAGGAATTGCTTCAGTTCCGATCCGACATAGAACGTCATCCCGATCCCCACCGCCATCAGCCCCACGATAGCCGCCAAAAGAACCTGCGCCATGACCGCTCCTCTCATAGATTCAAACCCCCACACCCCTGCCGTCGACCATCCTACCGCCGCACGGTATCGCCCTCAAGAGTGTCCTGAACGAGTTCCTGATCGCTATCGTATCACAGGAAGACGGTTGAGGGCTCCAGAATGCCAGAGCAGAACGTGCTTAGTGCTTTCGCTGAAAATCACCTTCGCCGGAGGCTGTATCATTATTTATAATTACATTTCCGAGTAGCACTCATCGTGGGAGACCGGTAGGACATGGGTAAGACGAAGAATCTTCTGAGTGAGACGGCGGTGGCGATCTTGTGCGGAGGGCGGGGGACGCGGATGCGGTCGGCGGACCGCCACAAGGTCTGTTTTCCGATCGACGGGGTGCCGGCGATCGTGCGGACGCTGCGGATGTTCCACCGGCTTGGCGTGCGGCGGATGGTCCTGGTGGTCGGCGCGATGGCGGAGAACGTGATCGCCACGGTCAGCCGGGAGTTTCCGCACGTGTTGTACGTCTACCAAGGCGAGCAGCTTGGGACGGGGCACGCGGCGCAGATCGCAGCTGAGGCCCTGCGCAACCTGGATCACCGCGGGCCGATTTTGATTACCGCGGGCGACAAGGTCATCCAGCCGCACGTGATTCACGAGCTGGCGGAGGAGTATCTTCGTTCGCGGTCCGACATGGCGTTCGTCACCTCGGCCAAGCGGCAGGGCGGCCAGGTCAGCACGGCTGGGCGGATCATGACCAACGGCGTCGGCCGCATTCTCGGCAATGTGGAGCTTCGCGACATTCAGCGGGGCCGGGTGGTCGAGGCGTTGCTCAAACAGGCGGGCCGCCGGCCGTCGGCCCAGTTCAGCTATCAGCAGATCATCCGGGCCGGCCGCCAACACATCGCCGACGAGGGCAAGCTGGCCAAGGCCCTCGGTCCGGCGGGCCAGGCGATCAAGGAGGCGGGTTCGGTCACCGGGCGGAAGCTCATTGAGTTGTTCGGCCCGCACGGCGGAAGCCTTTCGCTGGGCGGCAAGCGGCTGGCCGCCGACCAGATCGAGCGTCAGAGCAAGACCGTGAACCTTTCGGTCTACTTGGGCGGGAGCGAATTCTGGTATCGCTTCCTGCCCGTTCTGAGCAACGAGAACGCCCAGCGGGAGTACTATCTGACGGACGCGATCCAACTGGTGGCGGAGGCGTCGGACCGCACGTGGAAGCTCTCGCAGCACAAGCTGTCCGACCCGTCGGACGTGATGGCGTTCAATTCGCCGGACGAGCTGCTGATCGTCGAGGACACGCTTCGGCGCATGGCGATGTCCGAGAAGGACGAGGCACCGGGCGTTTTGTCGGCGGCGGTGGCGAAGCTGCCCGCTGGGTCGTACCGTCCGGCGGGCAAGTGGCTCGAGCTTTTTGAGAGCTGGCCTGCGGGTTTGAATCGCCGCTTCGCGGAGATCTACGGTCCCGACGCCGGTCTGATTCACGACCGTCGCAAGCTTTTTGTTCGGGCGATCAAGCTGTTTATCTGCCGCTTCGGAGTCGAGCGTAAGGCGATCGTCGTGCGGGCGCCGGGCCGGATCAACCTGTTGGGCCGGCACGTGGACCACCGCGGCGGCGCGGTCAACGTCATGGCGATCGACCGCGACGTGGTGTTCGTCACCGCTCCTCGCGAGGATGACACCGTCACCCTCTGCAACGACAAACCGCAACAGTTCCCCGACCGCGAGTTTTCGCTTCGCGAGCTTCTGGGGGACATCGAGTGGCAGGACTGGCTCAGCTACGTCAACAGCGACCACGTCCGCTCGATTCTTTCGCGGACGCAGGGCGACTGGAGCAATTACGTGAAGGCGTCGATGGTCCGGCTCCAGCAGCAGTTCACGACGATTCGGATCGCCGGGTTTGACGCCGCGGTGGCGGGCGACATTCCGATGGCGGCGGGTTTGTCGAGCAGTTCGGCGATGGTGGTGGCCTCGGCTGAGGCCGCGGTCGCCTTCAACGGTTTGAACGTCAATCCGACCGAGCTGGTGGATTTGTGCGGCGAGGGCGAGTGGTTCGTCGGTTCGCGCGGCGGAGCCGCCGACCACACCGCGATCAGCATGGGGCGGCGCGGCCAGCTCGCCCACGTGCGGTTCCTGCCCTTCCAGATCGAGAAGATCTACGACTTTCCGTCCGACTGCCGCGTGATCATCGCCCACAGCGGGATCGACGCCAAGAAGAGCGCGACGGCGAAGGACAAGTTCAATCAGAAGGTGGCCAGTTACGAGTTGAGCTTGATGCTTCTGAAGGACCGCGTTCCGCAGCTCGACCATCTGCTGGCGCACGTTCGCGACATCAATCCTCGGCGGCTTCACTGCCCGATCAGCCAGATCTACCGCCACCTGCTGACCGTGCCCGAGTACATGCCGGCCAAGACGATCCGCGAGACGCTCTCGGAGCGTCACCAGCCGCGACTGGAGCGGGTCTTCGGGTCGCACCGCAACCCGGAGTGCTACGACCTGCGCGGCGTCCTGCTTTACGGGATCGCCGAGTGCGAGCGCAGCCTGCTGGCTCCGGAACTGCTCGAGCAGGGACGGACGGCGGAGTTCGGCCGGCTGATGCGGGTCAGCCACGACGGCGACCGCGTGGCGTCTCACAGGAAGTCGTCCAACGGCCGATGGCGGACCAGCCGCTTTCGCTACGACTGCGGCGATCCGGCTTTGGCCCGTCTCTGCGAGGACCTGGCCAGCGAGAACCCTCAGCGGGTTTTGGCCGCCCAGCTCTACATGCAGGGCGGGGCCTACGAGTGTTCGACGCCGCAGATCGACAAGATGATCGACGCGGTCCGACCGATCGATGGGGTCCACGGGGCCCAGCTCGGGGGAGCGGGACTCGGCGGATGCATCATGATCCTGGCGCGCCCCGACGCGGTCGCTGGGGTCGTCGAGACCCTCAAACGCGAATACTACAGCCAGATGAAATCCGACCCCTTCATCCACGTCTGCCAGCCGGTGGCGGGATCGGGTCTGATTGCGGTATAATTGGTCAGGAAATCGGACCAGCGTCTGATGGCTGCCCCGTGCGGCCGACAGGATGGCGACAATGACGAATCAGGAACTGCAACTGAGCGACGAGCAGAAGCGGACGCTCCTGGCTCTGGCCCGGCGCGTGGTGAATGCCGAGGTCGCCGGAACCGACCCGGCGCCCGCCGAACCTCCCGGCGACCCGGTCCTAAATCTGCCGTGCGGATGCTTTGTGACGCTGCACGTGGCTGGGCAGTTGCGCGGCTGCATCGGCACCTTCCAGGCCAACGCGCCGCTGCACCGGACGGTCGCCGAGATGGCCCAGGCCGCCCTGGCCGATCCGCGGTTCACGCACCAGCGGCTGCGGACCGTCGAGTTGGATGAGCTGGACATCGAGATCTCGGTGCTCTCGCCCCTGGAGAAGACGGATGATCCGATGTCTCTGGAGTTGGGTAAACACGGCATCTACATCCGCCGCGGCTATCGCACCGGATGCTTCCTGCCCCAGGTCGCCACCGAAACCGGCTGGGACCGCGAGCAGTATCTGTCCTACTGCTGCTCGCACAAGGCCGGTCTGGCCGCTGGGGCCTGGAAGGACCGCGACACGGAAGTCTACCTGTTCACCGCCGAGGTGTTCTCCGAGGGCCAACTCGGAAAGGAATAGCCCGGCCGGACCGACGGAAAACCCCATGATACAAGACAACAGCAGCGAAACCGCCAAAGCTCCCGAGACCCTTCCGACCACCCTCCGACAGCGGCGGACCAACCTGTATCGCGGCGTACTGGCGGTCATGGTGGTCTCCGCGGTCATGCTCTTCTTTGTAGTCTGGTACAAATCGTGGCCGCAGAAGCTCGATTGCCGCCGCGCCGCTGTGCGTCTGGCGATCGCCCTCGAGCAGTACGGGGTCAGGGAGAATCGCCTCCCGTCGCTGCTGGACGTTCTGGACCTGCGTTCCGGGCGATACAGGTCCGACCACTACGAGTACCCGCTGGCCGGTTTCGGCGGCAGCCCCATGCTTCCCGAAGGGAGCATTGTCGCGTACTGCGCCCAGTCTCACACGGGCCTGCTCCATGATCCGGGCCGCCACGTCCTGGTCTTTCACCAGCGTCGGATCGTCGTCCTCTGGCTTGATGAGGCGCGCTTCCAGCAGGCCCTGGGCGACGCCGTGTCGCTCGGCCCCTTCATTTCCGTCCCGCGTCTGAAGCCCGAAGACCTGCCCGACTAGCGCCACGCGCGGACGGGAAAGGTCGTTGTCGCCGCCCCAGGCCGGATTTATAATACCCGCATACTCCGCGATCCAAGATCGTGGGAAGGTTCCGCAATTGTGGGCACAGGAGCTTTCTGATGGAGACGTACTATCTGGGCATCGACGTCGGCACTTCCGGACTCAAGACGATCCTGATGGCCCGCGACGGCGCGGTTGCCGCCAGCGACACGCAGGAATACCCGATCGCCTCGCCGAGACCCGGCTGGTCTGAGCAGAACCCGCAGGACTGGTGGAAAGCCGCCGTGGCCGGCATCGCCGCCGTCCTGACGCAGAGCGGCATCTCCGGCGACCGGATCGGCGGGATCGGGCTTTCGGGCCAGATGCACGGGTCGGTCTTCCTGCCCGCCGACGGCATCGAGCCGCTGCGACCGGCCATCCTGTGGAACGATCAGCGGACGGCTGACCAGTGCGCCTACATCGAGAAGAAGGCCGGCGGCCGCAAGAAGCTGATCGCCATGGTCGCCAACCCCGCCCTCACCGGTTTTACCGCGCCGAAGATTATCTGGCTTCGCGACCATGAGCCCAAGACTTACCGCAAGGTCGCTCACGTCCTTCTGCCGAAGGACTTCATCCGCCTCTGCCTGACCGGTGTCTACGCCACCGAAGTCTCCGACGCCTCCGGCACGCTCCTGCTGGACGTGAGCAAGCGCAAATGGCACGAGAAACTCATGAGGAAGCTCGACCTGAACGCAGGCTGGTTCCCGCCGTGCCACGAGTCGGTCGAGGTCACCGGCCGGCTCAGCGCGGTGGCGGCCAAGGCCACCGGCCTGGCTGAGGGAATTCCCGTCGTCGGCGGGGCCGGCGACCAGGCGGCCGGAGCGGTCGGCAACGGCATCGTCGACCGCGGCATCGTCTCAGCCACCCTCGGAACCTCCGGCGTCGTTTTCGCCTATGCGAGCAAACCCGCCTATGACCCCCTCGGACGAGTCCACACCATGTGCCATGCCGTACCCGGCGCCTGGTGCGTTTTCGGCTGCATGCTCGCCGCCGGCGGTTCGCTCCAGTGGTTCCGCAACCAGCTCGGTCAGCAGGAGGTCCGCCAGGCCGCGGAAGCCGGCGTCGATCCATACACGCTCCTGATCGACCAGGCCCGCCAGGCTCCGGCCGGGTGCGAAGGCCTCTTCTTCCTGCCCTACCTGACCGGCGAGCGCACGCCGCACGCCGACCCGTACGCCCGCGGCTGCTTCATCGGCCTGACCGCCCGCACCGACCGGGCCGCGGTCATCCGTTCCGTCCTGGAGGGCGTGACGTTCGGCATGAAGGACCAGGTCACGATCATGCGCGAAATGGGAATCCCCGTCAAACAGGTCCGTGCCTCCGGCGGAGGCGCCCGAAGCGAGTTCTGGCGGCAGCTCCAAGCCGACATGTATGACGCCCCGGTGGTCACCCTCAACGTCACCGAAGGGGCCGCCCTCGGCGTGGCCATCCTCGCCGCCGTCGGGACCGGGGCCTACAAGTCGGTGCCCGCCGCGTGCAAGGCCATCGTCAAGAGCGTCGATACTTCAAAACCGCGACGGGACCTGGTAAGATTGTATAATGACCATCATGCCATGTTCGGCCGGCTCTACGGATGCCTGAGGCCCGCCTTCCCCGATATGGCAAAGCTGGCCTGGACCGGTTTGAAAAGGAGCCCATCATGAAAGCCTTCAAGCTCATCACCGTCTCACTGGCTGTGCTGACCGTGCTTCCCGTTGCCGCCGACGCGGCCAAGCCCAAGTACATGCGGGGCAAGCCCATGACCGTCGTCCAGGACCAGTCCGGGGCGTACCTCCGCGGTTGGGCCCAGATCCAGGGCGACCAGGTCGAACTGATCGACATCGAAGGCGAACAGCACACCTTCAGCCGCAAGAACGTCAACGTCTTCAAGGTGGCTGAGCTCGAAGCTGAATTCCGAAAGGCGATGCGCGACGTCAAGACCGAGGAGGACGACAAGACCTCCGAATACGTCAAGCTCTTTCCGGACGCCAAGAACAAACAGCTCTATGAAGAGGTCCTGAAGCTGGCTGAGAAGCTGGCGGCCCGAAGCCCCGACAATCCCTCCCGCGAGGCCATCGCCGCCCGGGCGTGGGCCCAGGAGAGGATTCAACAGATGAACCGCACCCTCCGCGGCGACGGCGCCGAGGAGGGCTTCCAACTCAGCGAGGGGGATATCCAGAAGATCCGATTCGCCCTGATCCCGATCGAGGGGCGGATCGAGCGCCTGCGCGCCAATTTCCGCAATGAGGTCCGCGAGCGCTTCCTCGAGGAGATGGTCCAGCAGGGGGTGTTTTCCGATCAGGACCGCCGCCAGTTCCTCCGCTCGACGCCGGCCGAGCAGCTCCAGGTGATCAAGGCTCGCACGGGCGACAAGTACCAGGGCGATATCGAGATCGTCAACGACCCGCCGCTGATCATGGGCTTCCGCAGCATCGTGGTGCCGATCCTCACTCGCACCTGCGCCACGCCCGCCTGCCACGGCGGCGAAGGGCCGTCGGCGTTCAAACTCGTGACGCCGATGCGCGAGACCGATCAGATCTACGAGAATTTCATCGTTCTCGAGACCTACCCAGCCAAGGCGGGACGGCTGCTGGACCACACGAATCCCAAACGTTCGCTGCTGGCCACCTATACGCTGCCGCCCGCGGAGGTCGGGCCCGAGCTGGCCCATCCGCCGACCGCCACGCCCGTTCCGGCCTTCTTCAAGAGCGCCGAGGACCCGCGTTACGAGGCCCTGATGGCGTGGCTCCAGCTCCTGCCGCTGACCATGCCGGACTACGGCATCGCATTGCCGCAGTGGCCGGTGCCTCCGCCGTCCGCGACGACCGCGCCGGCCGGCGCGACCACCAGGAACTAGGCGGACGGACGGATGCAACAGCGGCTCTACCGCATTCTGGACGCGAACCTGAACCGGGCCCGCGAGGCGTTGCGGGTCATTGAGGAGTTCTTCCGGTTCGTCCGCGACGACCGCGAGGTTTCCATCCGCGTGAAGCAACTTCGTCACGCCCTCAACGAAATCGCCGATCGGGTGGGCCGTGAGAAACTGCTGGCCGCCCGCGACTCGCTGGCCGACGTCGGCCGCGACATTCCCAGCCCGAGTCTCGACGGGCGCACCGGGCCGCGCCCGGTGGCCGCCGCCTCGTTCAAGCGCCTCCAGGAGGCGCTTCGCGCCATCGAGGAATACGCCGCGCCGATCGATCCGCAGATTTCCGCCATCGCTGCGCGCTTGCGTTTTGAGGCCTACGACCTGGAAAAGCAGATCATGACCGCCGCCGCCGCCGCGAGGTTCGGAGCCGTCCGGCTCTATCTGCTGATCGGATCGGACCTCTGCCCGCCGCCGCGGATGATCGCGCTGGTTCCGGAACTGCTGGCGGCGGGCGTCGATTGCCTCCAGCTTCGCGAAAAGCACCTTTCGGATCGTCAGACTTACGACCTGTCCCAACGCCTCGCCGAACACTGCCACGCCGCGGGCGAACTGTTCATTGTCAACGACCGGGCCGATCTGGCCGCCGCCGTCGGCGCCGACGGCCTGCACCTGGGCCAGGACGATCTGCCGCTGAAGACCGCCCGAACGCTTTGCCCGAACGCGATTATCGGACTGAGCACGCACAACCTCGACCAGGTCGCCGCCGCGATCGACCAGCGGCCGGACTACATCGCCGTCGGGCCCGCCTTCGCCACCGCCACCAAACCCCACGAACCAGTCGCCGGGCTCGCGTTCATTCGTCAAGCCGTCGAACGTCTCGACGCCGCGGGCATCGACCATGTCGCCATCGGCGGGATCACCCTCGAGAACCTCGATCAGCTTCGGGCCGCCGGCGTCCGACGCATCGCCGTGGCCGCCGCCGTCCTCAAGTCGCCCGATCCCGTCGACGCCGCCCGCCGGCTGGCCGCCGCCCTCGGTTGACCGTCCGCCTCAGCGGCGCTCCCGCTCCGCCGGCAGTACCGGATTCGTCGGCTCCTTCTTGCTCGACATCGCCGCGGTCAAGGTGAACCGCATTGCATCCTCGATCGTCATGTCCACCTCGCGCACCGCCGACCGCGGCACCATCACGGTATACCCTCCCATCTGGTAGCTCATGGGCAGATACACCGCGATCGTGTCCTCGCCGCCCACCCCCGCCGGCACGTCCGAGAAGTCCTCCCGCGTGACCATCCCGACCAGGCTCGCCCGGCCGTTCTCGAAATCCACCATCACCACCCGGTTGAACTCCTTCTTCTTCGACGAATCGAAGAACGTCATCAGGTCCCGCACCGACCCGTACAGCGACTTGACCAGCGGGATCCGCTGAAACGTCCGCTCGCCCACCCGGAACATCCGCTGGACGATCCACGCCTGCAGCAGCAGCCCCACCAGCAGGATCAGCACCACCCCCGCCACCAGCCCCATCCCCCGCACGTAGAACCTCTCTCCCAGAGCCTGGAGCAGGAACCCTCCTAACAAAGACTCCGCCTTGACCGCCAGCCAGTACAGCACCGCCACCGTCACCGCCAGCGGCACCACCGCCACCAACCCGCGAATGAAGATACGGCTGAGCTTTTTCATGACCCGGTCCTTTCCCGATTCGCCCGGCCCCGTCTGTCACCCTCAGCCGGGCCCCACGTGTAATCTTCCTCCGCCCAAGGCCCCGTTTCAATCGCAAATCCGGACACCCCGCCATGGCAGCCCGCGCCGCCGCCTTCCCGCCACCTGATCCGCCTAAGTTTTCCTTGACGGATTTGCCGAAAAAACATATAGTAAATCCATACGCGTTCGGAGAAGTCCATGCGGAGCCGGAACAAACAGACGGGCAAATCGACCACGTCGGGCATGAAAACGACGACGGATCGGGCCTGGTCTGCGACCGGCTCGGCTCTGCGGCCTTCCTAGACCGCGAACGAACCGAAAAGCAGATCAGGCCCAGGTGCGACATTCGCCCTGGGCTTTTTTCTTGGGTATATCGAGGAGAACGACATGAACGTGCAGTCCCGGGCAAACGGTTTGAAGGTCTCGAAGTTCGGCGGCACCTCTCTGGCCACCGCTGAGATGATCCGGAAGGTCTGCGACATCGTCGTCGCCGATCCCCAGCGGCGGCTGATCGTCGTCTCGGCCCCGGGCAAACGCACGAAGACCGACGTCAAGGTCACCGACCTGCTGATCGCCTGCGCCCAGGGCCAACTGACCGCCGGATCGGCTGAGAAGGAATTCAACGACCTGGTCGCCCGCTATCGCGAGATCGTCGAGGGTCTGCGGATGGACGACGCGGTCGTCGGCGAGATCGCCGCCGACCTGCGGCAGCGGATCGCCGCCGACGTCTCCTCGCCCGAGAAGTTTACCGACCAGCTCAAAGCCGCCGGCGAAGACCACGCCGCCCGTCTGGTCGCGGCCTACCTCCGCTCCCGCGGGACCGACGCCCACTACGTCAGCCCCAAAGACGCCGGGCTCCTGCTCTCCGACGAGTACGGCAACGCCCAGGTTCTCCCGCAATCCTACGAGAACCTCCGCAAGGCCCTCGTCGGCGCGCCGGGCATCACGATCTTCCCGGGCTTTTTCGGCTATTCGCCCGCCGGCGATCTGGTCACCTTCCCGCGCGGCGGGTCCGATATCACCGGGGCGATCCTGGCCGCGGCGGTCAACGCCGACCTTTACGAAAACTTCACCGACGTCGACTCGGTGTTCTCCGCAAGTCCCGTCGTCGTCGATAATCCCAGAGCCATCACCAAGGTCTCGTACCGCGAGATGCGCGAACTGTCGTACGCCGGTTTCGGCGTCTTCCACGCCGAGGCCCTCGCGCCGGTGGTAAAGGCGGGCATTCCCGTCTGCATCAAGAACACCAACAACCCCTCCGCTCCCGGCACCATGATCGTCCCTCAGCGCGACAACGGCAACGGCCCCGCCGTCGGCATCGCCGCCGACCGCGGCTTCTGCTCCATCTTCGTCAGCAAGTACCTGATGAACCGCGAGGTCGGCTTCGGCCGAAAGCTCCTCCAGATCCTCGAAGAGGAGCGACTCTCCTATGAGCACACCCCTTCGGGCATCGACAACATCTCTGTGATCCTCGGCGAGAAGCAGTTCACCGCTGAGAAGGAGGCCCGCGTCGTTGCCCGCATCCGCGGCGAGCTCGGAGCCGACGAGGTGTCCGTCGAACGCGGCCTGGCCCTGATTATGGTAGTCGGCGAGGGCATGCGGCGCCGCGTCGGCGTGGCCGACCGCGCCACCGCCGCCTTCGCCCGCGCCAAGGTCAACATCGAGATGATCAACCAGGGCTCCTCCGAGGTCTCCATGATGTTCGGCGTCAAAGCCGACGAAGCCGACAACGCCGTCCGCGCCCTCTATCAGGAGTTCTTCGAGAATCACCGTTAGCCGACGTTGCGGGAGGCCGCGTGGCCGCGGAAACGACGAAAGCCGAACTGAACGCCGAACAGGCACGCAGACTGCTCGCGCCGATCGGAGCGGTCGCGATCGAATCCATCGAACGCCTCGAATCGATCAACACCGTCTTCCGCATCGCCACCGCCGGTCACGGCGTCTACTACGCCAAGTTCCACACCGCCCGCTGGTACGCCGATCAGCCGGACACGTTCTTCGTCGTCAATCGCGAGTGCGCCGTGCCCGCCCTGCTGCGGAAGTTCGGCCTCGCCCTGCCGTACCCAAGCTGGGGTGAGTACACCCGCGGCATCGTGCCGCGATCCGTCTTCCTCTGCGGCGATCTGGGCGGTACGGCTGCGCCCGACGCCATCCTCGCCCATCCCGACCAGGCCGACGACATCCTCCGGGCCCTCGGCCGATACCTTCGCCGCCTCCACTCCATCGAATTCTCGCTGCCCGGCCTGATCGAACCTGCCCACGCCGAATTCGCCCAGCCGGGCCAACCCGTTCCGCCCGTTTACGCCTGGCCGTTTCTCGCCGATCCCGCCGCAGCCGACCAAGCCGACGCCCTGCAGAAGGTCCCGGAAGCCCAGACCGCCGGCGCCCTCACCGCCGAAACCGCCGCAAGTCTGAAACGCCTGCTGGCCGACATGGCCCAGATCGTCCGACCCTTCTACCACCCGCCGCACTTTGCCGTCGGCAACTGCCATGTCCACCATTTCCACGTCGAGCGCACCGCCGCCGGCTGGAGCGTTCGCGGTTTCTACGACTTCGAAGGCGCCCGCGCCGGCAATCCGCTGATGGACTTGGTCGGTATCGAGGACACCCTCGCTCCGCGTCTGCGATCCTTCGCCTGGCGCAAGCCCTTTTACGAAGGCTACGGCGGCTGGCCGCCGCTGCAGGCGTTCAAGATGCAACTGATCGCCGACGCCCTCCTGTCCTACCGCACCCGTCCACCCGGCCGCCGCATCCCCGACCACCTCTGGTTCGACACCCAGTGGCCCAGACTCATCGCCGCCCAATCCTGGTCCGACCTGACCTGGTACCCAACCGAGTGACCAGCCTCAACCACGGGCATCGCTCATCCATTCCGTGGCAACAAGTGCTCAGAAATGTCCACTTCCTGCAACGAGAATCAGCCAGCCACATACGGCGGCTCGTACAGCTTGCGGATATCGTCGATGCTGTGCCGGATCATGGCCAGACGCTCCAAGCCGATGCCGAAGGCCACACCGTTCACCCGCCCGGGGTCGAATCCAACCGCCCTCAACGTCTGCGGTTGAAGCAGTCCGCAGCCGGCGATGTCACGCCACGTTCCCGCCACCTTCACGAACACCTCATATCCTTCCTGCACGAACCCGCCGAACGTGCACTCGGTCCAACGCAGTTCCGTCGGCCCGACCGACGCCGCCACCACCCGTTCCAGGGTTTCCTTGAGCTGCCGCACATTCACACCCGCTTCGATCCGGATACCGTCGACCTGGTGGTGCATCTTCAAATGCGTGGCGTCCTCAGGATCCGGGCGGAAGACCCGTCCCGCCGCCATCAATCGGACCGGAGCCTGACGGCTGCGGACCGCCGCCAGCGTCGTCACCGTCATTTGCGTTCGAAGCGCCGTCTGATCGTCCAGATGGTACGTCCGGTCCAGGTCCTCGCGCACCACCGCCAGTTCGGACCGATCGACTACCTCCGATCCTTCGATCACCTCATAATCCGGTAGCGCACGGCGGATCAGGTCCCACGCCTCGCGCACCGGATGGCCCGGAATCTCCAGCGGCCGAGGGCGAGCGAGCAACTGCTCGATCACCCGTTTGGAGAACCGTTCGTCCGGCGCGTTGTCTTTGATCGTCTTTTCCACCATCGTCATCATCCTTTCCTTCAGTTGCACCCTTGCCGCGTGAAGACGGTTGTTCACTGTGGTCACCGGCACTTCCAGAAAATCCGCGATCTCCTTCTGCGAGTAGCCGTTGATGTAGAACAGCGTGACCGCCGCCCGCTGCGACTCCGGCAGCGCGCGGACCGCCGCCAGCACCCGCTCGCCCAGTTCTTTCCCCTCAGCCGCCTTCGACGGTCCCGGTTCGCCGGAAGCCACGACCTCCGCCGCCTCCAACGGCGCCATCGTCGCCGCCTTGCCGCGTGTCATCCGATGGCTGCAACTGAAAACAATCCGCCGAAGCCAACCGGCGAACCTCTCCGGCTCGCGAAGTTGCTCCAACTTGCGGTACGCTTCCACGAACGCCTCCTGGGCCGCGTCCTGGGCCAGGTGAAAATCACCCAATACCGCATAGGCGTACCCGCAGGCCATATCCTGGAAACGCCGGACCAACTCGGCAAACGCCGAAAGCTCGCCACGACGCGCCCGCTCCACCA